>ERZ773116.1039-NODE-1039-length-27724-cov-16.557447_pt1 | contig 27724 bp, 25 predicted proteins | sample MGYA00580563_ERZ773116 | MGnify/ENA primary metagenome ERZ773116 (study PRJEB29015, sample SAMEA2737864) | human gut metagenome | biome: human gut; feature: human-associated habitat; material: faeces | place: China | collected 2012 ... | reverse complement strand
CCCTTTCCGCTGTTTCGGTCATTGCCCGGCAAAGTCGTTCCAAGACATATCCCCAATGACATAATAATGCGGTCAATTTATTAAAATCCAAGACCTTCCATATAAAGTAGTACATATCGAAAAAATATAGATATCCAATGACTTTTGCGCTCACGCGCGACACCCTGTTGTGTCCCGACAATCAGCGCGAACTCCTAAAAATGAGAAAACCGCGACACGCTAAAAGGAACAGAGCCGCGATTTGCAAAAGCAAATCGCGGCTCTGTTCCTCTCGTGGCGAGAGTACGTTACGAATTTTCAAGAACAAGCTCTAACTGACGCACATCCTCCATAGTCGTTGCCCAGCTGGTTACAAAGCGCACAACCGTGTGTGCCGCATCCACCTTTTTCCAGAAGCGGCAGACGACATATTCCTGCAAATGCCGGAATTTCTCGTCTTCCATGATCACAAATATCTGATTGCTGGGAGAGTCAACATAAAAAGGATATCCCTTTCGTCGGAAGACTTCGCGCAGAGCGTCCGCGCAATGGATGGCCGGTTTGCAGATCTTGGTATAGGTATCTGCTGTAAACAATGCATCGAACTGCACGCCAAGCAGTCTTCCCTTCGCCAGCAGACCACCCTGCTGGCGAACAAAGGTCGTAAAACATCTGGGGGCGTTTCCGTTGGGAAATACGATGGCCTCGCCGCAAAGGGCTCCGACCTTTGTCCCGCCGATATAAAAGGCATCACAGACCTTCGCAATATCGGCAAGTGTCACATCTGTGTCCGGTATTGCAAGGCCATAGCCGAGACGTGCACCGTCAAGATAGAGAAGCAACCCCTTTTCGCGGCAGACATCTGCAATCTCATACAGTTCCTTTTTGGAGTATACCGTCCCGTACTCGGTGGGGTAGGAGAGATAGACAGCCGCAGGATAGACCATCTGCGTATGATTCCGATCTTCATAGAAGCCATCGACAAACTCTCTCACCGCAGTGGCGGAGAGCTTGCCATCTCGGTGGGGAAGGGTAATCACCTTATGCCCGCCGGCCTCGATCGTACCAGCTTCATGAATGCTGATATGTCCGCTGTCGGCAGCAAGGACCCCCTCACAGGCGCCGAGCAGCGATTTCAGCACGACCATATTGGCCTGCGTACCGCCCGGGATGAAAAATATATCAGCCTGCGGTGCCTGGCAGCATTTGCGGATTTTCTCCTTCGCCCGTTCGCAATAGGGATCTTCTCCGTAGCCTGCCAGCAACTCCTCATTGCTTTCGACAACAGCCCGAAGCACATCAGGGTGGGCGCCGCCGGCATAATCATTTGCAAAAAATATCATAGCTTTCCTCTCAACCGCGATGAGTCAGCTCATAGTTCTGCAGGAACTCTACCAACGCCCTTGCGCCGTCGATCGGCATAGCGTTATACACAGAAGCGCGCAGGCCACCGACAGACGGATGACCCTTGAGATTGCTCAAGCCGACCCGCACGGCGGACGCGACCACATCAGCATCCGTGTCCGGATTGCCGGTCGTGAAGGGAATGTTCATCAGGCTCCGGAATTCCGGGTCGACTTTCCCGCGGAAAAGCGTGGAATTATCCAGAAAATCATAAATGATCTTCGCCTTTTCCTGATTTTTCTGGTAGATCGCCTCCAGACCGCCGTGCTCCAGCAGGTTGCGGATGACCAGGCCACAGCAGTAGATGGACCAGCAGTTCGGCGTATTGTAACCGGAGTTAGTATCTGCGTGGGTCGCATATTTTAGATACACCGGCATCTTGGGGTCGACTTCCTCCGGGATCAGATCCTCTTTCATAATTACGATGACCATGCCGGCCGGGCCAACATTCTTCTGAACGCCCGCGTAGATCATGCCATAGTCCGTAACACAGCAGGGTTTGGAGAGAAACATGGAGGACTGATCGGAAACCAAAACATGCCCTTTGGTATCTGGCAGCTTTGGCCATGTCACACCATGGATTGTCTCATTTTCACAGATATATACATAGTCTGTGTCCGGTGCAATATCCAGATTTGAGCAATCCGGAATACGGGCATATCCGCACTCAGCCGAGGATGCGCCGACGGTGACCTCACCATACTTTTTCGCTTCGGCAATGGCTTTCTTAGACCATGCGCCGGTCTCAATATAGGTCGCCTTCCCATTTCGCATCAGGTTCCACGGGATCATCGCAAACTGGAGTGTCGCACCACCCTGAATGAACATGACCTTATACTGATCCGGAATATTCATCAGCTTTCGCAAATCGGCAATTGCCTGATCCTTGATATCCAGAAAGGACTGTGAGCGGTGAGACATCTCCATGACCGACATGCCGGTATGTCCATAGTTGAGAAGCTCATCCCGGATCTGTTCGAGAACAGAAACAGGCATCACAGCCGGTCCGGAGGAAAAGTTATAAATTCTATTATATTCCATTTGTTTCTTCTTCTTTCTTTTTTATTGTTCCTGCCCGTTCTGCGACAGTTTCTTTTTACCCAGCTTTTGGAAGAAAATAAACGCCACAGCGAGGGCTACGCCAATAATATCCGTAACCGTCCCAACGGCAATGAAGCAAAATGCAATACCGCCAAGAATCACGCGCTTCACGATGTTCAGATTTCCCATAAAGTATCCCTGAATCGCGCCAGCAATCAGATACACGCCCACGAAGGCGGTAATCGTAGACTGGATTATGGTCGCGGGGCTACCTTCCATCAGGAGTGCAGGGTTATAGGCGGCAACAAACGGAACAATGTAAGCAACAACTGCGATAAGCGATGCCAGAACGCCCGTCCGCATTGGCTTGGACTCCGCTACGTTGGCAGCCGCATAAGCTGCAACGGCAACGGGGGGCGTGATATTCGAAATAATGGAGAAATAAAACACAAACATGTGCGCCGCGAAGGGGGAAACGCCAAGCTTAATAAGGATGCGGCAACCGAGCGCCGACGCAATCACATAGGCCGCCGTGCTGGGAACGCCCATGCCGAGGATCATGCAGGCAACGGCGATCAGCAGCAGGGCGAGAAACTTGCTTCCGTGAGAGAAACTGACGACAAGGCTCGAAAAGCTCAGAGCGAGTCCGCTGTAAGTCACAGCAACAACGATTAGGCCCGCACCGCCGAGCGCCGCCATACACATGGCAGAGCTCTTGCCGCCGTCGTAGAGCGCCTTGAGAAGCTTTTTGGGGGTCATGCGGTTCTCCTTATCCAAAAGGCTGACCGCAAAACATGCTCCTGTTGCGATCAGACCGGAGAGCAGGGTGGACACGCCGGAGAGAAGCAAAACGAGCAGGAGAAGAATGGGGATGAACAGATAGGATCTTTTCAGCACGCTGCGCAGCTGGGGAAGATCCTCCTTAGCCTCTCCGTAGATATCATCCCGCAGACATTTGAAGTGGATCATGGCAAAGAGCGAGAAATAGTACAAAATCGCAATGACCGCACTCTTGGCTGCGACCTCGCCGTAGGTTATGCCGAGATTTTCCGCAAGCAGGAATGCCGCAGCGCCCATAATCGGCGGCATGAGCTGTCCGCCAGTCGATGCGACCGCGGAGACCGCGCCGGAAAATTCAGGAGAAAAGCCACCCTTTTTCATCATAGGGATGGTGAAGGTACCGGTCGTGTAAACCGTAGCTACCGCTGAGCCGGTCATCGTGCCAAACAGGCCTGCGCTGATCGTTGCGATCTTAGCAGAGCTTCCACGCGTGTGGCCGGCAATCGCACGCGCAAATTCCGTAAAGAAGCCGCCCGCGCCACTCTCCACGGCAAAAGCGCCGAAGATGCAAAAGACAATAATGAAGGTCGCGGAAGTTCCCATCAGGCTGCCGAAGATGCCGGTGTCCGTCAGCATGGTGCTCGCCTCGATCATCCTCTCAAAGGACAAGCCCTTATGGCACAGCAGACCGCCGAGAAAGGGACCGACATACAGGTAGGCGAGACCGATCACAACAAGACCTGCCATTACGCCGGATACACTTCTGCGCACCGCCTCGATCATGCAGATAATCAGGATGATTCCCATGACCATCTCCGCCGTCGTCAGATGCGTTACAAACACCATACGCGTTTGAAGGTCTTCGTTATGAAGTATAACATAGATACAGGGAATGACCGAAAGAACCGCCAAAGCGGCATCAAGCAGCGTGAAGCGATCCTTCGGTGAGTGCTTTTTGCTGGCGGGGTAAAGCATGAATACCATGGGCAGAAGAGCTGCGACATGGATGCTGCGCTGAAGGAACGGGGCCAAAACACCGAACGCAGCCGTATAAAGGGAAAAGAGCGAAACGAATATACCAAGAATATAGCATATCGTTTTTTGATAACCGGTCAGCTTTCTCATTTGCAATATAGGATGGAGTACCCTGCAGCGGGCACATCATCTTGTCCTCCTAACTTGTGGTTCTTGTTTGCCTGAACTTTCTTTGACTTGTCCTGAAAAGAAGCAGGAGGCAAAGTCAAATGCCTTCGCCTCCTGCTGTCTATTTACGGCTAAGCGGCAAGAAGACCGTTTTTGGGTGGGATCAGGTCATGTAGCCGTGCTCGCGATAGAAGCGCTCCGCGCCGGGATGCAGAGGAACAGAACCGGTGTTCTGCCATGCGGTAGCGAGGTCAAAGTTGGAGAAGCTCGCGCTGATGGACTTAAACTCATCCAAGTTCGCTTCAATGATCTCAAGGATGCGATAAACCGTGTCGTCATCCAACTCCGCATTACAGCCAAGGCCAGAGCACATCTGGAGCGTGTTGATATCCTGATCCTCAAAATCGTAGGTACCACCGGCGATCGTATACTCCTGAAGGGCATACTTTTCGACCATGTAGTTGCGCAGGCCCTCGGGCAGAGAGAGGAGCTTCAGGCTGGTATTGGCAGCGATCTCCTGCGTGGTACTGAACGGCATGGATCCCTGGTTGAACATGATGTCAGCGTGGCCGTCCTGTACAAACTGTGCCCAATCGCTGTACGGCGTGTAAGTCGTGCTGCCACCCCAGCTCTTGATATCGCTTTCGGTCGTATTGTAATACTGAAGCATAATGTCGAAGAACAGTGCGGGGGTCGTGGAGCCCTTGTTGGGCGTCAGCCAGCGGATGCCGACATGGTTCTTAAAGATATCGTCGATGCTGTCAACGTCCACACTGGCGCGGGCGACGACCTCAATAACCTGCGGGCTCAGGCCAGTGGCGACCATACGGATATTTTCATACTTTTCCTCATACGGCGTCTGACCCTCATAAGCAAGCTGCGCCATGGGAGGATAAACCCATCCCATATCGAACGTCCCCTCGCCGATCGTGGCGGAGTTGCCGATACCGGAACCGGGCGAAACCTTGAAGGAAATCATGGGTTCCTTCTCCATCACCAGCTCAGTAAAAGCTGCAAAAGTGGAATACCAGCCGCCGCCGACCGCGCCGGCAACGCCGTTCAAATCCGCGCCCATCCAGCTGTCGCTGACACCGGAAGTCTGCTGCTCCGTATTGACGGACGGATCGTCGGGCTGATCCGTATTGCCGCAGCCAACCAGCGGCAGCAGCATAACAACGGTCAGTACAAGTGCAAGAATTTTCTTCATGTCCTGTCTCCTTTTCTTTCTCCAATGATCTTTTTATTAAATAAACGCCGATGCGCTTATTCCTTTGTCAAAGCGGAATCCTGAAAGACTCCGTCGCGCAGCAATACCAGATCATCCAGATAGAGCGTGCTCCCCTTTGTGATCATGTCGATATGGATCGGCGCGACAACTTGTCCGCCGGGGAAATTGGTCGCATTGTTGCCGGCTGCGATATGGCAGGTACCAAGAGGTGCCTCATCCTCCAGCAGTGAACCGCACGGAACAGCACAAGGGTTCAGGCCGATGCCGAGCTCCCCGATCCGGAAGCACTGCGGATCGCCGGGCGATTCAAGGGTAGCGCGCAGACGATCCGCCTCTTCTCCCCCATCAACGGAAACGACCACGCCGCCCTTGACCGTCACGGTCACCGGATGAGAAATCACGCCGACGCCGGCAATACTTGCATTGACAACAAACACGCCGTTTGTCTGATCCTCGACCGGGGCAATGCAGCCCTCTATGTTGGGCGGGCAGGCAAAGGAGCCGGGCTCGGTCGCCATGCCGGTAATGCAGCGTCCCATTCTCCCCTCAAGGGTGAAGGAAATGTCCGTTCCGGTCTCGCGGTTCACGATCCGCGCAGTCTTTGCTTTGGTCAGCAGAGCCTTGACCTTTTCCGCAACGACCGCACAGGCCGGAAAATCTGCTTCGATCGCGCCGTGCATCAGCATGTGCGGATACACCTCGGGCATCGTCACGATCCGGCAGCCGGCTGCACGCGCCTTCTTGACCGCGCTCGTGTGCGACATGGACTTTGTCGTGACAAGAAAGGCCGCTGTCGCCTTTTCCATTGCAGCGCCGACCATTTCGGGAACCGGCGCGCCGTGCCGTTCTGTTGGCTCCATCACGATCATATTGGTGCAGGCGCCGAGCATTAGGCAGGCGCGTGCCATCTGGTTGCCGACCTCAAACGATTCGTAATCGCACACCACAGCTACCGTATCGTCACTGGTGATATTCGTACAGTCGCGGGCGAGCTTCATCGCCCCTTTGAGCATAATATTTTCTTTCAAATCCATTTTTCTTCACTCCGTCATCATTCGAATGATCTCTGTGTCTGTTTCGCGCATTCCGACGCGGGCGAGACGACCGAAATGATCCAGCGAATTTTCGGGATCCCTGCACAAAAGACCGTCGTCCTCCGGGAAATTGCGACCGCGTTGTGCCATTTCAAAGCCCATGATGCCCGCCTCCACGGCAAGCGAGATTTTACCGGCGCAGGAGGACTTTGCCCCGTCGCAAACGATGCCCGCGGACATGGCAAGCGCGTTTTCCAGCGTTTTTGTAATATCCTCAAATGAGGCGCCGTGCAGATATGCGATACCGGCACCTGCGGCCGCGCCCGCGCTGACCGCACCGCAATAAGCCGAAAGCCTGCCGATGCTCTTCTTCTCGTGCAGCGAGAGGAGGTTGGAGAGCAGCAGCGCCCGCAGCAAACGCTCGTGGCTCACACCCAGCTCCCGGGCGTAAACAATGACCGGCAAAGAGACCGTCATGCCTTGGTTTCCACTTCCGGAGTTGATGACGACCGGCATCTCGCAACCGTTCATTCGCGCGTCGGAGCCAGCGGAGGCGTATGCCCGCGCCTTTTCCTTCGCTGTGGCTCTGCCACCGCCGAGCAGCAGGGTGCCGATCGCCGCGCCATACTGTCCGCGCAAGCCGACCTCCGCGATGGCGGTGTTGTCCGCGATCTGACGCTCAAGTAGCGGCGCAATATCCGCAAGATCGCAACTCTGCACAAAGTCGTAGATCCCGCGCAGGCTCAAGTGCTCAGAATCGGTGTCCGCCAGCTCCGGCTGAGGATCCTTATGATACAGAACCGTCCCATTCTTTTCAACGAGAATGATGTTCGTGTGCTCCTGAACGATCCGTGCCGTGGCGGTATCCGCCCCGCGGGAGCAGACGATCTCGATGTCGAGCAGAAAACCGCGCTCCACCGGAACGGTCTCAAATGTCGTTGCGTCGAGGTAGGCAGGGAGCTTTTCGATCGTTTCCCGGCTCACTCGGGAGATGACCTCCAGCTCCGCCTGCTCGTCGCCTCCGAGGATGCCGATGGCGGCGGCGGCCGTGAGGCCCTTGCGGTTTCCAGTGTTCGGAACAATCACGCTCTTCACATTCTTGACGATGTTTCCGCTGACGACAATCCGCACCTTGTCCGGAAGACCACCGAGCGCCGCGCGGGAAACCGCCGCGCAGTAGGCAATGGCAATCGGCTCGGTGCAGCCCATCGCACAAATCAATTCTTTTTTCAGCAGGCAGCAGTATGCCTGATAGGAAACTGCATCTATCATTTTTCCCTCCATGCCGACGCTCCGCCCTTGTCTCTCCCACTTCACAGTCTATCCGGTACATCAAGCGGACGGCTTTTGTGCTTTTGCTATATTTTTATAATAATCCCTTGCAATTCATTTTGTCAAATTATATAATATTATCAAATAGATATCAAAAGTGTTATGATAGGAGGGCATATTATGACGCTTCACCATTTGGAAGTCCTTTGTGCGACCTGCCGGGAAAACTCCATGTCCGGCGCGGCCAAGAGACTGCACCTTACACAGCCGGCAGTCAGCCGCACAATCATGGAAATCGAAAAGCATTACGGGTTCAAGGTCTTCGAGCGAATCAACAAACGTCTCTTTCTGACTGAACACGGTCGCCAGCTTTGGAACGACAGCGAGCGCGTGCTGAAGGACTTTGGCGTGCTGGAGCAAAATGCACAGAATTCCTCCAAGATATCCTCACTCCAAATCGGCTGCGGCATCGCCATCGGAACCATACTCATGCCGGAACTGATCATGTCCTTTCACGAACGCTATCCGAACTGTCGCATCCATGTGCTCGAGACTTCCTCGCGCGTGATCCAGCAGCAGGTCATTTCCAACGATCTTGACTTTGCATTGATCGAAGGGCCGGTATCCGAGCAAAACCTGCATGGCGAAGCCTTTTACCACGACCGCTTAATCCCCGTCTGCGCCTACGATCACCTGCACCATTACTATCATGGCACACCAATCCGTTTTGAGGAGCTCGTAAAAACGGATCTTCTCCTTCCTGCAGGAGGATACGGAACACGGGAATTGCTCGAGCGCATGGCGCGAGAGAATAACCTGACCATTGCTCCGGCATGGAGCAGCTCAAGCCATCAGAATCTCCTGCACCGGGCAATTCGCGGGAACGGGGTCGCAGTACTCTCGCAGCTCCTCGTTCGCGAATCCATCTCGAAGCGCCTGCTCGCTGAGATCCCGGCGGAATTCCAGCTCAAGCGCCGCTTCTCCATCGTCTGGCACAGAAATAAGCAGCTCCCCACGGAATCTCTCTATTTTATCCAGCTCTGCCACCAGCTCGACAGCCTTTGACGAGGCGGCGTCGTATCTTGCGGGCGCGGTGCGGGTATTGGCGTTGGGCGTAACTAACCCCAGATGTCGGGAGTTCACAGCCAAAAATAGTCGGAAAAGGAAAAGCCACTACCATAGCTCTTTCAAACCTTGTAAACTGGAAAGTGCCAACAACCCAGTGGAAAGGATGTGCAATGAAAGAGTTATACAGTAATGGCTTTGCATCAAGTATAGCACAAGCCATTGAAGAAATGAAAGCCGAACAGGGAGATGGTTTTTCCTTGGATCGTATCAACCTGGCGGAACTGGAGCGGCGGAGCGGTGTATCTCGAGGGAAACTGCGGCGGCTCAAGCGAAACGGATTTCAGGATCTGCCTCGCCGTTCAAAAGGCAGAAAACACGCTGCCGCAAAGCCCAGTGGCTACACCGGCATCATCGACAGCTTGCTCCGGCAGGGTATCAAGAACTCTTCGGTCATACGTGATCGTCTGCGTCAGGCCGGGTTTGACGGAGGTGCAGCAATCGTAAAGGAATACATTGCCTCCCACAAGCACCTCATCCCCGCCAAGCGTCAGCAGATCGCGCCGCAGGGCAACCGCGGACGTCGCTATATCCCAACAAATACTATTGTGAGAACGTTGGACTGCGAAATGCCCGCATCGGCTTCCGCCAGCAGGAAATGACACACATCATGGAGAACATCATTTTCAATGAACTACAGATCCGCGAATGCTCCGTTGACATCGGCATCGTCTACGGCAATGAGAAAAATGCCAAAGGGAAGATCACGCCGGTCGCGCGGGAAATTGACTCTATTGCAGCCTCCGGTGGCAAGAAGACCTATATTCAGTCTGCCTACGCATTGGGAACAGAGGAAAAGGCAATCACCGAAAATAAGCCCTTCGCGCTGACCGGCGATTCTTTCCCGAAGATCATCGTGCGCCATGACATTCGCAAGCGTTGGTATGACGACAATGGAATTCTCAATATCGGCGTCATCGACTTTCTGCTGGATGACACGCTTGTCTAAAGCAAACGGGAGGCTCCGAAGAGCCTCCCGTTTGCTTTACGCGTTTGAACAGTGGTGCGGGGGGCTTAAAAACTTATTTGCCGCAACGGTCATGCAGACATAGCCGTGTTTACCTTTCCTGCCTTTTGCGGTCAAGAAACTAAAACGAATCGCAAGCTTGCCGCCTACGCGGGGATCGATCCAACCATGCGGCAGTCCGGCGAATGCAACGGAATCAGAAACCGTATGTCCAAACGAGGGTCGCCTTACGGGGCGATAACGCAAGAAAACGAAAGAAAATGTGCTTATTTGTAGGTTTGTCAAACATATTGGACAGTGACCTCAGCGGGAGCCATCCAGCGGAGGGGCCTCATGGGCAAGTTGTTGGAGCGGCGGTTGTGGACGGCAAGCTTCTTTGCAAAGTCATCCAAGGAATAGAACGAGTGGCAAGAATAGAAGCGTTTCTGATCCTCGCGGTGGCTGCGCTCGACCTTTCCGTTGTGGCGCGGTGTGTAAGGACGGATCAGTTTATGCCGGATATTCAGTTCGGCGGCTGTTTTTTCAAATAGCGTCGGCAAATTACGCTTGCTGGCCGAAAAACGGTTCGTAAACTCAAAACCGTTGTCTGTCTGAACACACTCCACCTTGATGCCGCAGCGTGCATACCACGCCGTCAGTTTGCGAAGGAAATCTGCTAAAGAGTAGGTGGACTGCTCCGGGTAGGCCGCCAGGAACCGCAGGCGGGTGAACTCGTCGATGGCGGTGTATTGGAACAGGCGAAGCTCCGGATCTGCGATACAGGCTCTGGGAACCACCTTCACATCCACCTGAACGCGCTGACCGGGGTAGGTCATCTGCTCGTAAGGCTTTGGTTTGTACGCTTTTTTGGCTTTTCTGGCGGAAACATACCCATTTTACGCATAATACGGAACAGGCTCTCCGGACAGCGGGTGTAGCCCCGCTGCCGCAGCCGGTGCCACAGTTCGATCATGCCCAGTTCGGGATTTCTGCGGCGCATGTCACGAATGAGTTTCAGCTCGGCCTCCGTGTGCTGGTTTGGATGGCTGTGGGGGCGTCTGGACTGGCAGGCCAGGGATACCACACTTCCATCCCAGCGCTGCTTCCAGAAATAGATATACGACCGGCTCTTATTGTACTTCCGGCTGGCGCGGCTCACGCCGTATTTCTCTGGGTACTTCATTAGGGATTGCCGATAGGCCATGTCTTGTGTTATACTTTTGCTCATGAGGGATATGGTCTCCTTTCGGGCTGGTTTGGTGTGGTAACTTAACTATAACCCATGAGACTATGTTCCTCATATCTTTTTTCACTTGTCCAAGATGTATTGTAGTCCTACAAGAACGGCGGCAAGAACTCTTCCGGGTATCTTGAAAGCTCAAAAATTTGTGCTATTATACATTTTAATACTCTCATTATAAAATAGGTGTATCGGAGGAAGCGCCATGAGGCAAAAAACAGGCAAGGTGCCGCAGAGCTTCTCTGTGCTGACGGCTGCATATCCCGCCATCCTGTTGAGTATCTACCTTCTCTATCCGGGGCGCGGCGGCTATCAGACGATCACGGCGCAGAAGTGGAGCGCATACCTCCTGATCACCGGCGTGTACATCGCGGCAATGCTGCTCCTTCATCTGGAATTGGCGATCGTCGGCGCTGCAAGGCTGCCCGCGCCGACGATGCTGCGCAAAACGCTCGGTCTGCCGCAAAAGTTCATCCTGCTTTACCTCTTCGCCACGGTGCTCTCGACGCTGTTTTCGGAATTTCGGCAAACCGCGCTGTGGGGCGGCGGACGATGCGAGGGACTGGCCGCGATCGCCCTGTATTGTCTCAGTTTCCTCCTCGTGTCCGCCTACGGGCAGCCGAAGCGCTGGATGCTGTGGCTGTACGCCGCCGCGATCAGCGTCAACTGCGTGCTCTGCCTGCTCCAGTTTGCGGGGCTGAACCCGCTTCACCTTTACCCGGAGGGCATGAATTACTACGGCGCGAATACGCAATACGCCGGCGAGTTTCTCGGCACGGTCGGCAATGCGGACATCCTCTCGGCAGTTTTGAGCCTTTCGATCCCGGCATTCTGGGCGGCGGTCCTGCGCATGAAGGGGTGCAGGGAACGCTATTTTCTGCTGATCCCGCTGGCGCTCTGTCTGGTCGTCCTGCTGCGCGCGTTTGTGGCAGGCGGCATCCTGGGCATCACGGGCGCGGTCGTTCTCTCCGCCCCGCTGATGACGGATGACAAGCGCAGGCGCAAGTGGGCGCTGATCTGTGTGATCGCCGCACTGATCGCGGCGGCAGCCGCGGTCTACTGCTTCGGCAGCAGGATGGGCGGTTTCCTGTACGAGGCCTCCGAGCTGATGCACGGGCGTTGGGATGACCGCTTCGGCACGGGACAAATCTATATCTGGCGCAACGTCATCCAACTGGTGCCGGAGCATCTGCTGCTGGGCGGCGGCCCGGACACGCTCGGCCTTCGCACAGACGCCGCGTTTGAGCGATACGACGAGACGCTCGGCATCCTCATCCACAGCACCATCGACACGGCGCACAACGAGTATCTGAACATCCTTGTCAATCAGGGACTTCTCGCGCTGCTTTCGTATCTTGCGGCGCTGCTCGCCTCGGCGATCCACTGGGTACGCCGCGGCGCGGAGGAGCCTGCCGCGGCGCTTTGCGGCTGTGCGGTGCTCGGCTACTGCATTCAGGCGTTCTTTGGCATCAGCTCCCCGATCTCTACGCCGTATCTGTGGCTGGCACTGGCTGTTTTGGATTCTGACCTTTGTGTTTCAAAATCAAATTCTTTGGAGAAGGGGAGCGAGAAATGAGAAGCATCCATCATCGACTGATCAGCCGGATCCGACCGGGTAGAACCGCCCCGGGGACAGCACATACAGTATGCTCCCCCTTGATGAAACAGTGAAAAACAAATTCACTGAAAATCAAGGGGGAGCATATTATTTTCTCTTCGGTTCTCCCCTCGCGCGAAAAAAGGGGGATCCGTTTTCCATTATTTTTTACGATTTTCGGAGCGAATCGGGGAAAAATAGTGAGCCGTATCCCTTGGTAAAGTCAGGCGAAACCCCGTCTCGCTAAGAATAAAAGTAGAGAGGTCTAAAATCAAACTGATATTGTAATATAGATAGTAAGAGGTATAATAATAGCATAAATAGGTATGTCTTCCGAAAGTGATCGGCACAACAAAGGCGATCAACCGCAAATGGTTGGTCGCCTTTGTTGTGTCCATTGTCGGAAAGACGAAGCAGCCTATGCGCAAAAACCGGAAAAGCCGGTAGGCAAACAGAAAAAACAAAATAGGGAGCAGTAAAGCACTTGCCGTTTTCAAAGTTGAAAACGGCAGGTGCTTTTTTTGTCTCCAAACGAAAGTGAGGAAAGATCCATGAAAAAAAAGAAGCAAAAGAATAAGCGCTGGGTACAGGTATACAGCACAACGATCAGAAACGTTGCATTAAAGGTCAACTTCTGCACCAATCACAAAACCAATATCACGAGTCTGAACGGATATCTGATCGATGTCAAGACAAGAATCCGTCATGATGCTGATGTGTCCGTCAGCACAAGCGTGCAGGATGCGCGGGACATCGACCGCATGGTCAAAGTCCTGATTGCCCGCGCGACAGCGGTCTACGAGAAAAAATGCACAGCGGCGACCCCGGACGGAACAGGTGGGCTCACAAAAATCTATAACAGTCTCAGCGCAAGCGATACCGCCCTGCTGTGCCCACCCAAGATGCTGGCGGCATCCTCGCGCAGGCATACCCTGAGTTATTTTCGGTCGTTTTGCATGAAGGTTGATGCCTTAGGCATTGCCATCTGCCAAGAAAATGCCGGACAAATCGCAAAACTGATCCGCGACATGACAGAAAGCAGCAAAAAAAGCAAGGGCACCACCGTGACCGAAACCACCATCCTCCAGCACATCAGGGCGGTGGAGTGGCAGCTGGACCGACTGGCGGAGATACGGCCTGACGCGCCGATCAAACCGCTGATCCTCCCTCGTGACCGCGCAAAAAGTGTCGCACCGGAGGCTGAACAGCAGAAGTACATCGGCGAGGCAGCCACCGTCTTGACGGTCGCGACCCTGCGCCGTCTGGTCGGGAACGGCCTGTCCCTCGGCGGCATTCTAATGCTGCTCGGCATGGCTCGCACGGCGGAGGCCTGCGCCCCCAAATTTGGAGAGATCGTCCTTCGGGACGACTACGCGGTCATTGCGATCGTTTGGCAGGCGGACGGCACAACACGCATTGCCGATTTGAAGACGGACAACTCTTACCGCCTCATTATTCTCCCAAAAATCGCAGCCGAGGCGATCCGGGCGCGCATGGCGTATCTGCGTGAGCTGGGATACACAGAAGAGCAAATACGGGATATGCCGGCGGTTTCTGCCGAGCGGGATCCGACAACACAGGCAAGCCCGGCAGCGCTCAGAGCCTTCCTTCTTTCCATACTGACCCGGGCAATGGCTCTGGATGACAGCTATTGGGATGCCGTCAAAATACAGATGTCCGAGGAACCCGACATGGATGCCTACGGCAATCCGTCTAAGGACATAACCGCCTACATTGCCCGCCGCAGCCGCTGCACTGAGCTGTGCAACGGCTGCGGCATGGCGCCCTTGCTGGTTGACGCGATGATGGGGCACGCGCCCCCCAGGGGTGACAAGGCAAACTGGGATAACTATCTGCGTCAGCCGGACAACTGGCCTGTTGTCGCGCAGATGACCGAGCGTATCGTCTATGACCCGGATTGTACAATCAATCCGGCGTTTGCACAAACGCATCTCGCGCCGGGGGTATCCGGCAGATCCAACCAGACAAATATTGGTTTTACTTTTTCTGCAGATGAGGCGTGCACCATAGAAATTACAGCACAGACGGCTGAGATCGGTGACAACATCACTATAGAGACAGACGGAGAGATCCTGGAGAAAAACTGTGCGCCGGTGGACTTTGAGAGCAGCGCGCCGCCGCCGTTCCTGGCCCCGGTCCGCCCGCGCGGATACTATGAGCGTCTGCTGCGGGAGGCGGGATCATGGGACGCTGCGTCCTTCTATCTGGCACCTCCACCGCACAGTGGATCATAAAAACATTTTAATCTATGAGGTAAACGTTATGAGCAATTACAATCACATTCCCCTGACGGATGACTCCCGTTTCAGCAGCGGCGTCGATATCGGCGACGCCCAGAAAATCAAGGGATACTACGAAATTTTTGAACAGTTTCCGGTACACTACACCCTGTGCAGGCAGGAGAAAACGGCACCGTATCCTCTGTGCGGCACCGTTTCCCTTCGCGATTCGCAGGATTCGGTCTTACATATGAAAGGCGGCGATGGGAAAGATGTACCTGCGCGTCTGCGCATCACCACGAAAAGCACGGACCCTGAAGAGGTCAAGCGGGAGATCGCCGAAAAAGCGCAGATACTGCACACAAGATTCGTCGGCACGGGAAAGGCCGCCGGCGCATACATCCCGATCGAACAGCTCTCTTTTGCCGAAGTCATCAATATGTACGGTGCAGAATACGCGCAGGCGCGAAGCCCCCATAATGACAGGCGGCAAAAGGATCGGCTGGATCTCCTCCGCCATGTCGCTGAAGGTTTTGCGGCGATTCCGTGCGCGAAGATCACACAGCGGCAAATCGGCGAGTTTTGTGAGCAGCTCGGAGAGACGTGGTACAATAAGATCCGCGAGGCTGATTTCCTGATGGCATACGTCGCGGAGCGCCGCAAATATGAGCAGATTACGAATCCCTTTGCGCTGTACCGTGAGTCGCACGCGGTGTCGCGGAATACCCAACGGCTTCAGAAGTCCGCGGTATCCACAGACGTGCTTTCGCGCGACGAGGTGGAGCAGGTCGTGGCGCTCGTGCTTGAGCATCTCGGTGACCCGGATTATGTCGGGATCGGCCTGCTGCTTGGCACAGGCCTCGAGGCAAAGCAAGTCGCGGCGCTTAAGCACGGCGATATCTATGAGGACCCCGACAATAAGGGCAGCCTTATCCTGGACTACCATCAACCCGAGCTTTCCGGCAGCATGCACGACTTTTCGTTCGCGCTTTCGACGCTCGCGGCGCGCATCTGCTGCAAGCGCCGGGAAATGCTGGAGAAAGAAGGCCTTTCTCCCGAGGAAATCGCAGATCGCTGCATTGTAACCAACAGCGAAGAGTCGTATCCCGCGAGCAAGCTTACTGCGGCGAGTCGCAATTTGCTGCACAACTGCGGCGTCGGATTTGCGCAGCTGGCAGGACTGACCAGCAGCACGGAGGGCGCGGGCGTGCGGCTTTTGCGCAGCACATACGCGCAGCTCCTGGAAAAAGACGGCGGGCTCTGCGCGGACCCCACACTGCTCCAATACATGACGCACCGGCGGCCGGACGGCACACAAGGGGTGTTCTATCGCGGCTTCACGGATCCATATGCGCGTCGCTGCCAGGCGATCGCGCATCGGCGCATCCCGTGGAAGAACGAAAAAATGACCAGTAAGTTTACAGCAGTGGCCGGTGGACGGCAATCCGTACAGACCGTAAATCTGGAGGACGATGAAAAAACAGTAACGGCAACGGTACGCATCGCGCTCAAGCCCGGCGAAACCGTCCGGCTCTCATCCAACTACGGCATCCACACAAAGTGGTCGGCGGAAAGCGATGGCGGATCCGTGACCGGCAGCGAGGCGTAAGGAATAACCGTGCCGGCCACGGCATGGAGCCCTTTGTGATGGAGCACGCGGAAATGTCCTGATAGATTTAAAGAGCACCGGAGAGAATGCTTTGTCTTCTCTCCGGCATTTTTGGGTTCTTTTTCTGCTTGCATGACCTGCGCCATGAAACTGCCCATTGTTTGTGCTGCCTCGTCTTGCTTCCACCTTGTAGCGTGGGTGTAGGTGCGGAGGGTGAATCCCGCGTCGTAGTGCCCCAGCATACTGCTGACGGTTTTCACATCCACGCCGTTTTACAGTGTCAGCGTTGCGAAGGTGTGCCCTTACGGTATAATTACGACAAACCGAAAAAGCCCCGTATATCAAGGGTTGCAGGTTTATGGCAAGGTTTTTCATCCTTTTCCAAACCGAAAAATCGAGCCGCGAAGTAGTTATATCGTAGGGGGTGTTATAGTAACGACAAAAATAAAATACCGTTTGGGCGGGCTGTCAGCCGCCCAAGAAATCAGGACATTTCCTCTGAAAAGAATTGCTGTGCCCGACAGAGAGCAGACAAAGTCTGAGATCAACGAGAACTTTGAGTTCATCATTCCCAGAGAGAAGAATCTACGAAATAAGCTGAAAGCAAAAAGAGAGATCGCATAAATGCGATCTCTCTTTTCCATTGGATGCGGAATTCTGACTGTCGGAATCAGGCCTTGGCCTGCTCGGGCTTGTAGGTGATCAGCGAGACGATGATCAGCACGATTACGGACAGCAGGGAACTGGCAATGTCGCTGGGAATACCGAAAAAGGAGAAGCCGCTCCAGCCGAGGGCCACGAATACAAGACCGCTGATCAGACCAGCGTAGGCGCCGGCCTTGGTCGCCTTCTTCCACATCAGACCGCAGACCACGGGTGCAAAGACGCCGGCGGTAAAGAGCGTGTAGGAAGAATTGAGGATCGTCAGCACGGAGGGGATTGCCAGCGCGATGACCACGGAGATGATGCCGATGACCAGCGTCGCCACGCGTGAGAGATTGAGCAGCTTTTTCTGCACGGCGGGATCCTGCGTGTCCTCCTTGCAGAGGTAGCGAACATAGAAGTCATTGACCACATGGGAGGTTGCTGCGGTGAGGATGGAATCTGCGGTGGAAACGACCGCCGCAATGATCGCCGCCAGCGTGAAGCCGGAGAAGACCGGAGGCAGAACGCCGCGAATAACGGTCGGGATCACGAGGGATGAGACTGTGATCTCAGGATACAGCCCGCGCGCCGCCATACCGAGGAGAACGGGAAACAGGCAGATGAAGATGAGAATAATGCAGGAGAGGATCGCGGACTTGTAGGCTGTTTTGGTATCCTTGGCAGCGAAGAGACGCTGATAGACGTCCTGACCAATGAGCGTGTAGATGAACATGGGCAGGATTAGCCAGAGGACATAGGACGGCTCGGTTCCCTTGAGGATGTTATAGTAGTTGTCCGGCGGATTGGTTGCTGCGATCTTTTCCACGATCGCAGCCCAGCCGCCGCTCTTGACGATCGTGAAGATGGTTGCCGCGATCAGGCCGACGGCGGCCACAACGATCTGCACGAAGTCGGTGACGGTAACGGCCCACATGCCGCCGAAAGCGGTGAAGCCGATGAAGAAGGCAGCGACGATGATCGAGCAGGTGGTCAGCGAGCCGAAACCGAGGGAGGCGATGACGCTGCCCGCGGAGGTAACCTGACTGGCCAGAATGCCGATGAGCGCCAGCAGGGAGAGAATGGTGGTCAACAGACGCAGCACGGAGCTATTGTAGCGACGCTCTACGATTTCCGTCACGGTGTAGAGCTTCATGCCTTCCATTTTCTTGAGAATCAGGCAGACGGCCAGAATGCCCAGACCGCCGGCAATGGGACTCCAGTAGGCACTCAGGCCGGTGGAGAACGCCTCGCCGCCGACGCCGATGACGTAGCCGCCGCCGAAATAGGTCGCAACGAGCGTGCCGGTGGCAAGACCGACGCCGAGACGGCGACCGGCGACCAGATAGTCGTCAAGACCTTTGTTGAACTTGTTGCAGTAAATGCCAACGCCAAAGATTGCTAGCAGATATAAGATGATGATCGTCAGTTCCATAAAAAACCTCCTCGTATAATAAGATTAAAGTTTGTCTCTGTCTTCCGTCTGCACACATCAGGCAGTCAGGGGCGGGAAACGGGGAAAGATGCTTCAGAATTCCAGTGCGCCGATCTCGTTCTCCACCAGATCGACAAGCGAGCAATCGCGCACGCGGTCGGTGATGTAGGCGATGTCGGGATAGAGATAGCGGTCGTTGTCGACAAAGGGAACTTCCTTGCGGATGAAGTCACGCAGCTTTCCGAGCACCGGAGAGGGCTCAAGCGGCTTGAGGAAGTCCATTGCCTGCAGCGCGACATAAATTTCGATGGCGGTGACATACTGAAGCTTCTTCACGCCCATGAGCGCTTTCTTCGACGCGTAGTAGCCCATCGAAACAGGATCCTCCTGACCGGCGCAGGTGGGAATGGAGTCAATCGTTGCGGGAACGGCGAGATGCTTGATTTCGTTCATCAGACCGGCGGCGGTGTACTGCGGGATCATGAAGCCGCTATTGAGTCCGGGGTTTGAGACAAGGAAGGCGGGCAGACCGTCGTTGAGATTGCGGTTGACCATGCGGTCGGTGCCGCGCTCGACCAGATTGCCGGCGATCGCCGCGGCCATTGCCAGCATATCGGCGTGGGAGCCGACGAAGCTGCCGTCAAAATTACCGCACATCAGCGCAACGCCGTCGTCCTCACCCTCGGCAAAGATCTCGGGGTTGTCGCTGACGGAGTGCATTTCATTGACGATGACCTCATAGGCCTCGCTGATAAGCTTCTTTGCCGCACCGTGAATGTGCGCCATCGAGCGCATGACGTAGGCGTCCTGCACCTTGGAATTGCGGTATTTTTCGCCGATCTCGCTGCCGGAGAGCATGCGGCGCAGATTGCTCGCCGCCGCGATCTGCTCGTCGTGCTTCTTGGCCGCGTGAATGCGGGGGTCAAGCTCGCGGTCGGTGCCGCGCAGCGCTTCATAGCAAAGCGCGCCCGCGATTTCGACGTTCTGCATGGTGATAACGTTTTCGTAAAGCGCGAGCAGACCCATTGCGGTAACGGTGATCGTGCCGTTGAGCATGGACAGCCCCTCTTTGTAGGAGAGTTTCAGACGCTCAATGCCGTATTTGGCCAGCACCTGATCCGCGGGCAGCAGCTCGCCGTGATCGTAGATCTTGCCTTCGCCGATGTAAGCCATGACGAAGTGGCCCTCGACGCCGAGATAGCCGACGGAGCCCTCGCCGGGCGCCCAGGGATAGATGTCCAGATTCAGCATCTGACGAATGAGGTCGAGCGTTCCGATGCGGATGCCGGAGTGTCCCTTGCCGTCGTTGAGAATGGTCATGAGCATCACGGCACGGGCCTGCTCACGGTCGAGCGGCTCGCCGACGGCGACAGAGTGCGTACGCACGATGTTCTCCTGCAGGGTCGTGGCATCTTCGGGGGAGATGGTGTAGCGCACGTTTTCACCAAAACCGGTGGTCACGCCATAGATGATGCGCCCCTCTTCTAAAAATTTGTCGAGCAAGCGGTGATTGGCTTCGACCGTTTCAACCATCTCGGCGGAAAACTCGACCTTGGCTCCGTACTTGGCGACAGCAATGAACTCTTCGAGCGAGAGCATGCAGTCGGTGATGGTAACGGTCTGGATGCTTCTTGCTTTTTTGACCGACATATCCATGTGGTTCTACCTCGCTTCTTGTATTTTGTAAAGCGTCGAGCGCTTTACGCTTCATAAAGCAAAGTGCGTGCCAAGAATTGCTTTCCTTAAAAATGACAATATCCACAATAATTCCGTAAAAGCCAGGGGTGAAGGGCATTCTTTTCGGATGAAAAAACGGGACCTGCGCTTTACCGCAAGTCCCGTTTGCAGCAAATAAATTTTGCAGCAAAATTTATTTTACATTGTATTTCCGCATGTAGTATTGAAGATTCTGGCGGCTGAGCTTTAAAAGCTCGGCCGTTTTGGTCAGATTTCCGCCGCAGGCGGCAAATGCGCCGCTGATGATCCGCCGCTCATAGTCTGCGCACAGAGCATTGAACCCTGCGGCGTAGCTGCTTTTATCCGGCCCGCTCTCCGGCAGCTCCGATATGGCCGTTTCCGGTTCCGGCAGTACTGCGCCGCTCCGTGCGCCGGGGAAGTAAGAGGGAAGATCCCGCTCGCGCAGCACACCGCCTTCCGATACATTGAGCGCGTAGCTGAGAGTATGGAACAGCTCGCGCACGTTGCCCGGCCAGCGGTGGGCGTACAGCCGCTCCCAGAAGCCCTGTTCGATCTCGTTGACCGGCTCCACACCTGAGGTGGAGCGGATGTAGTACCACACCAGCTCCTCCAGGTCCCGACCGCGTTCGCGCAGCGGCGGGATTTCAATCACAACAGAAGACAGCCGGTAAAAAATATCGCGCCGTAGCCTTCCGCTCTCCATCAGCGCGTAAACATTCTCGTTGCACGAGGAAATGATGCGCACATCAATGGGGATTTCCTTGGTTCCACCGACGCGGCGCAGCTTTTTTTCCTGCAAAACGCGCAGGAGCTTGGCCTGCATGGAAAGGCTCATTGAATTCATCTCGTCGAGAAAGAGCGTGCCGTGGTTGGCCTCTTCCATCAGTCCCGCCTTATCCGCGCTGCCGGTAAACGCGCCCTTGACCGTACCGAACAGCGTTCCCTCGATCAGAGATTCGGGAATGGCCGCGCAGTTGACGGCGACAAAGCTTTTATCCCGCCGCGAGCTGAGCGCGTGGATGCCCTGGGCAAAAATCTCCTTGCCGGTACCGGTTTCGCCCTGAATGAGGATCGCGCTTTCATTCGGCGCCATTTTGCGCGCCAGTTCGACTGCCGAGACGAGCGCGGGCGAAAAGCCGATCAGGTTGCGCAGCGTGTAGCGCACATTGCCCTGCAAGTGGACAGAAGGCTGTAAATGCTGTGAGAGAATGTTCTGATCCTCAAGCAGATCCGCGATCATCTTCTTGGTCAGCTGCATGTCGCGCTCGATGCTGATCGCGCCGAGTACACGCTCGCCCTGCATGATGAGGTAGGCCGCGTTGACCGTTTGCAGCTCCTTGCCGGTCATGGATTTATATTTGTCGAAGCGGCCGCTCACCGCTCGTTTTTCGCGCAGGGCTGTGATCGTCGTGCTGTACGTCTCGTCGACCTCAAAAATATCAAGCAGGCGTTTGCCCTCCCAGCTCATGCCGCTGGGGACGTCCAGCATTTTTCGGAACACACGGTTGAAATAGACCGCCCGCAGATTTTTGTCGTAAACCTGAACGCTGTCCGAGATCGCGTCGAGCGCGCCCTCAAGCAGCTTTTCCCGCACGTTTTCCCGTCGCGCCAGAATGCAATGCGTGCTGCCGTCGAGCGTACAGCGTGCGATGTCGAAGCGCTGCCCCTGCCAGAGCAGCGAGCCGCCGGGAAGATCCCACGCAGCATCTGGAATCTTTAGAAGGCTCAGTCCCATCCAGCCCTCCGTCAGCTGTTCGGCTGCGGGGGAGAGCGGATGCGCCACCCACTCCACGCGCCGCACCGTCATGCGGTCATCCAGTATTACGATGAAATCCACCAGCTCGGGCATGCTCGGTACTCCTTTCGGGCGCCGCGGGGCGCGGCCTTTATTTTTTCACTATAGCATTTCCGGCGCACTGTGTCCAGAGGAAGACGCGCGGCGGGAGAGGAAAAGCGGCACCGCGCTTGTAACGCGAACCCCAAAAGTTAGACAAATTTAAAATTAAGCAACCTGAACGGTCTGAATCCTGTACTGCACAGGGCTCAGACCGTTTAGTTTTATTCTGATTCGGCGGTTGTTGTAATAGTCGATATACTCAACAGTAGCTTTTCGAGCTGGTCAACGGAATCGATTTCTTCCAAATAGAACAATTCCGCCTTAAGCAGAGCGAAGAAGTTTTCGACGACAGCATTATCCAAGCAGGTCGCTTTGCGAGACATCCTTTGTGTAATCCCTTTTGCTTTAGCATTCGCTGGTAGGTCTTCATCTGGTACTGCCAACCTTGGTCTGAGTGCAGAATAAGATTGTCCACTTTGTCGGGAAGTTTCTGAAAAGCATTTTCAAGCATATCTGTGATCCGTTTGAAATCAGGATGACGGCTATGGTTGTAGCTGACCACTTCTCCATTAAACAAATCAATAATCGGCGACAGGTAGAGCTTTCTGTTCATTGACCTTGAATTCAGTGACGTCTGTAATCCACTTGCGGTTTGGTGCATTTGTTTTGAAGTTCCGCTCCAACAGGGTTGGAGCTACTTCGCCAATCTCACCTTTGTAAGAATTGTACTTTCTTCTTTCACGGACATGGCAAACTAAGTCCAACTGTTTCATGAGTTTCTGCACGGTCTTGTCTTTTAAGCAGGTTTTCAGCGGCGCAAAATAAATGTGCCATTCTCCTCGAATTTATCAACCTTATCCAAATCACGCCTAAACTCCGGGAGATAGACGGTCGCTCCCGATTCATTTTTTTCCTGTTTCAGATGGGAGCGCGGATCGAAGAAGAAGGCACCATAGTTCTCGACCTGGTGCGAACCATCCTGGTCGGTATAGGTGCCGCCGTCAAACTCGATGTTGTTCCATGAAGTATTCTGTAAGTTGTGTCCGCGCAGATCAAAGGTCACAAATCGGTAGCCGTATTGATTGGGCGGTGTGACCGATTCCGCGGGGATCTGCACACGCTCATATGTATCTTGAATGGTTCCTTCGCACAGATATTCGCTTGCTGCGCCGGGCAGGCCAACGCCCGAGATCTGGAGCGTCACCTTGTCGGGTACGGTACCGCCGCCGTCCACATAGTCCGCCACCCAGAGGGTGGAGACAAGGGCGAGGGGCGACCGGCCCGAAACAGAAACGACCGAGATCTTCTGGAAGGACTTCCCGTCCAGTGTCAGGTCAAAGCTCCCGCCCGAGGCCGGGAATGTTACGGGAATAGTGTACCAGTACAGCGCACCGCCGAGGCGGCCACCGGTATTTTCACCGTCACCGTAAACATGCTTTTCGATGGTGCCGCTCAATTCGGTGCCACTCACACCCAGCCTTGCGACGTCGATCTCCGTATAGCCGTAGAGGCGGATCTCGCGGACGGCAATACCCTAGCCGGCCACTTCATAATAGGTCAACTCGCCCCTCGACGTTCCTTCATAATTCTTTAAGCGAACTGCCTTGATCTGAACACTCGCCTTTTGCGCCTCTTTGTTCTCCTGCGGGTTCTCAATTCCGGATACGATAGACTGATATGCACCCACCAGGAAGTCGCTGTCCTGTATCGTTCTGGTGCCGGAAATGTTGATAAACTCGAATGGCGAGGTCCCTTCGGCCTCCGGCCCCTCTGCCAGCGCGGTTGCGGGCAGCAAGCTGAGGCACATCACAAGGGTCAGCGCGATGCTCGATAGTCGTTTCTTCATCATAAATTTCCCTCCTTGATGAAAGTCATTCGGTTCCTCCAAGAGAGGAACCAAGGGGGCACCCTCTTGAATGTTCGGTTTCCCGACCCGTTACGGTTCCATTCTACCGTGAAAACAAAGGGATGCAATAGGATATGCCAAAATGACCGTGCCAAAATCATGGCATAAGGTATGCCAAAAAACGTTGTCGCGTGCGAATAGCTGTCATATAAGGGAGAAAAAACGGAGGGATCACCATGTTTGCCGAACAATCTGACTCACTGATGAATATTGCAGAGCTTTCCAACAGCCAGCCGGGGCGGGGGATCAGCATGAATCCCTCCTACATCGGACGGCTGCGGTCCGGCGCGCGGTCCCTGCCGAAACGCCACGAGTTTCTGCCCGGGATATGCGGCTATCTTGCCTCACACATTCAGAAGGACTATCAGCTCATCGCGCTGCAATAGCTCACCGGCATCGGCGGCGCCGCAGCCCCGCAGGAGGGCATGGCGCTGTATGTCAAGGAGGACGACGGCATTATCATGGCGAAGGTGCGCCCATGTCCGCCTTTTTGCTATTGCAGCGCAATCGACAGCATGATGCGATACGGCTGACGATGCCCTTGAATACATGCTCGGTGAGGATCGTTTGAGGGTAACCGCAAAAGCAGACAGCGGCTGGACAGACATGGGACAATATCCTCACATAAAATAAGCGTAAGGGAGACTCCCTCGTGAGTCTCCCTTACGCTATGATAGGATATGGTCATTTGTCGCTGTGCTTGTCGCGCTCCATGGTCTCGGCAACCGCGCGACGGAGAAAAGCTGCATCGCTTTCGCCCATCGACTGTGCATGCTGAGAAATCTCATCATGGTATTCCGGCGTAACGCGAAGCCGCATCTCAATGAACTTGGACTGATATTTCCGGATGGCTTTTTTTTTGGCATCCGATATGGCCGATTTTTCCATGTTGCGTTCCTTCTATAAAAAAATATGATTCCGCGCTTGACATATACGCGTATATACGCTATACTATACCCAAGTTAAGAAGTAGCAGCACGTGAGAGTTCGCACCTCCCACGTGCCTGCACAGGTGATCAGACCACCTGCACAGTAGTAAACTACGCTACGGGGGTATTATACCCATTTCTGAGCCGCCGCGCAAGCCCGTTTTGGGGGAGCGACGGCAGAATGGGGTCTCCTTATGAATGTAGCAAAGCGCTATGCGGGTACCGGCCTGCATAGCGCTTTTTGACTGCATTATTTAAGGAGGATTCCATCATGAACGAAATGAAGCAGCTCAGCCACGATTATCTCACCATCAACGAGGTCAAGGATTACCTCAACATCAGCCAGTCCAAAGCGTATGAACTGGCGCACCGCAATGCCTTTCCGATTTGCCGTTTCGACGGCAGCATTCGCATCCCCAAGGCTTCCTTCCTTGCGTGGATCGAGACGAGAACTCTTCTGCCCGGCGGCCTGATGCCGGGCGCGTAAGGGGAGGCGGTATCATGGCAGGAAAACGCTCAAACGGTGAGGGCTGCATCCGCAAAACAAAAAGCGGCAGCTGGCGCGGAGAAATTATGGACGGCTACACGCCGGAGGGGAAGAGGCACATCGTCCGTTTCACAGCCAAGACACGCGCCGGGGTGCTCGATAAGATCCGCGCGTACCGAGCCCACATGGACTCCTGTACGCACATCGACAAGAAAATGTGCTTTTCCGACTGGGCAGACACCTGGTACGGCGACTACAAGAGCGAGGTGCAGCCCTCGACCTATTCCGGCTATCAGTACACGCTCAAGGCGCTGAAAAGAGGCTTTGGGGAGCAGCCGCTCGCAGAGATCCTTCCCATCCACATCAACCGTTTTCTGGACAAGCTGAGTGCCGACGGCTACTCGCTTTCGATGATCCGCAAATGCCGCGCCATGCTCATCCAGATCTTCGATGCCGCTGACAGCAACGGATTGGTTCTCCGCAATCCTGCGCGCAAGACCAAGACCGTGCGCAGCAAGCAGAACGGCTTTCGCGGAGAGCATAAGGATAAGGACGCGTTCACGGAAAGGGAAATCACCCGACTGATAGGGGCGCTGCCGGACGATCTGCTCGGCAACAGCATCCGCACGCTTTTGTGCAGCGGGATGCGCGTGCAGGAGCTGCTGGCACTGCGCCCCGAGGACATCAGTGAGGACGGCTCTGTGATCCACGTTGAATACGCCGTGAAGATGGTGAATGGCGTGCCGCAGCTCGGACCGCCCAAGAGTGCCCGCAGCCGTCGTGTCATTCCGATCCCGGAACAGTTTCGTCCCTACGTTCGGTATCTTCGAGAGCACAGCGGCGCACCCTATGTCTGGACCTGCCCCGGTGAGGCCCCGCTCTATGGCATCGGTTCCTTCCGCCGGCGATTCTACACGGCGCTGAAAAATGTCGGTCAGGTGCGGCTGCTTTCGCCGCATTGCTGCCGCCACACCTATGTGACGATGCTGCAGGCAGGCGGCGTTCCCATGGAGACCATTGCGGCGCTCACGGGACACGCAGACATTAAAACGACCGAGGGCTATCTGCATCAGTCTGCGCCTGCGCTCGCCAAAGCGGTCGAGGCGCTCAACGCCAAGGCGGATCCCTGAACCGCCGGAAAGGAAACCATATGGATACGAAGCCCGCCACGGCGAAGGCCCTTACGGACGAGGAAAAGTGGGAGATCAAGGAAAACGGAAAGTACATCCTCACTGCCATGGATACCATCGGCAAGAATGGGGATGCCTACTGCACGGATGAGAGCCTGTTCCGCGTCAGCAAGACGGTGAGACCTGACCTCACCAAACAGCAATTCTACACGGATAAATCTCTCCTGCTGCAAGCCGCCTTCCTCCATCAGGAGGGGTGTCATCTGTATGCCCAGCGGACATGGGAATATGAGGTGACTGCGGCGGAGCAGCTCGCTGACATCCTTAAAGACCCGGCTTTGCCGGTCATGGAGATCCCGAAGGAGCTCCGCGCTGGGGACATACTTCTCAGCGAGCAGCAGCGCAAGGCGATCGGTCTGGCGCTGAACAGCCGCCTCGCCGTCATCCTCGGCGGCGCCGGCAGCGGCAAGACCACGCTCATTGAAGCCATTGTACACTGTTTCAGAGGGAGCGTTGACAGTTCCGAGGCATATGTGCTCGCCGCCCCGACCGGCAAGGCTGCGCGCAACCTCACCGAGCGCACCGGGATCGAGGCGCGCACGGTCCACGGCGCACTGGGGAAGGTCCCGGATGCAAACTTTCTGGACGCCGTTTGCTGGATCCGCACCGGACTGGTCGTTGTCGACGAGGCGTCGATGGTGTCGCTGGAGATGCTCGCCGGTATTCTGAACCGTGTTCGCAGGAATTGCCGCGTCGTCCTGCTCGGCGATCCGAATCAGCTGCTGTCCGTGGGGGCAGGGAATGTCCTTTCCGACCTTCTGAAGCTCGGCGTCCCCTCGACCTTTCTGGAGCAGCAGTACCGTCAAAGCGCGGCTGCCGCGGCGCTGCGGCAGAACGTCGCAGCCTTCCCAAAGCTGAGCGATGAGCGGGAACTGCAATGGGATGACAGCTTTCGTCTGCTTTCCGCGGATAGTAAGATCATTCCCGATCTTTTGTGCGAGGAGGCTGCGCGGCGCTACCGG
>ERZ773116.1026-NODE-1026-length-27986-cov-8.489241_pt1 | contig 27986 bp, 45 predicted proteins | sample MGYA00580563_ERZ773116 | MGnify/ENA primary metagenome ERZ773116 (study PRJEB29015, sample SAMEA2737864) | human gut metagenome | biome: human gut; feature: human-associated habitat; material: faeces | place: China | collected 2012 ... | reverse complement strand
GCGCATGACTGTTAATCATGATGTCACTGGTTCGAGCCCAGTTGGGGGAGCCAAAGTAAAAGTCAGTAAATAAGCTAAAATCGGCTTGTTTACTGACTTTTTTCTGTGTTCAAATATTTTTGTTTTAAAGAGAATATTCACTTCTTTTTATGCTTTTTAATCTCTTATACTACAGATAAACTACAGATTTTCTACAACAAAAGCCGCCCGAAATATAATCGGACGGCTTTTTTTACGCCAATAATTTGATCGCATTGTAAAGGGTATCAACCTCTTGGATGATATAATGGTCAATATCAACCTTGTAATCCGTATGCCCCATAAGAGCGATGATGTCCTCTTCTCGTGCGCCTGCCGCTGACATCCTTGTTGAAAAGGTTCTGCGACAAGAATGCGGAGTAAACTCATCACCTAAGCCGAGGGCTTGCATCGCCGGGCGAAAACCGTATTTCAAGAAATAATCCTTGTTCATCGCTTTGCCAAACTCTGAACCTTCGTGTGTTCGGCAGAAGATTGTTTCACCTTTATTATTTATACAATTCTCAACCAATTTTAAAATCTTAGGGTGGATAGGAACAATACGATTTTTGCCGGCATCTGACTTTATGCCTGCGATAAAGTAAGGTATGCCCTGTTCACTCATATGGTACTGCTCGGTAGTGAGCGAAAGAAACTCGGTCACTCTGAAATTGAGATAGCACATTATATAGACATAATCAGCATAAGGCACTTTGCCTATGTTTTGTCGTATTAGCTCTAACTGCACATCGGTGAAGCGTGTAGCGTTTACCTCTTCGGATTCCGGAAGCTCTATAAATGTGCCATAGTCTTTATTAACAATATCCTCTTGCATCGCAAAATGGTAAAGGCTGGTGACAAAGCATTTAATCTTATGTAGAGCCGAGTATCCTAAGCCTTGACAGATTTTAGGCGTATCAGTGACTTTATAGGTACCGTTGCCGTTGGGCAGAAGATATTTCAGCTTACCGCCTGCGCCGACCTCGTGATGCGGATTATCGTAATAATCCACGATGTACTGATAGTCTGATGTGCGCAAATCCCTAAATTTACGCTTGTACAAGGGCTTTAGCTTGATATAAGCGCTTGCGTAGTTGCTTTTTACGCTGTTACCAAGTTTTTGATACGCTTTAGTTTTTATCCATTTTTCGTGCAGTTGTTCAAGTGTCATGTTAAAGCCATTGACAGGGTTGTATTCATAATCTTTGAGTGCATTTTCTGCCTCTCGTTTTGTGGCAAAAGCGCCCAAATAAACCTGCTTACCTGTGACAGAGCTTGCGGCCGCATAAGGTTTTGACTTGTTATCTTTGCGTATATAGATGCTTCCAGTACCTTTCGTCCTGCGTCTGTTTTTCGGCTTGTCAGATGATTGATTTTTACCGCAGTAAGGACAATATATAAAGTCGTCCTGTAGCTCACGATTACATCGTTTATTTATGCATTTCACTTTTTTGCTCCTTAAAAGGGTGCAAAAATCCCCTGTTAAATCTTGTAAAATTTAACAGGGTGTGGTATAATATATTTGATAATTTTATACACCGTTGCACCTGTTGTAATGGTTTCCGTCCTGTCCTATTGGCGTAGGGTAGGGCGGATTTTTTATTTTAATTTTTATTTGCTATAAGCATTTTAATTTTTGCATTGTATTGCGTTTTATAGGTCGTGTCTCCGTCCTCATTTTCGCTTTCATCGTAATGTTCGCCAATCGTAAAATCGTTAATGCCAAGGATTCGGTCTTGATTTGATTTGACGAAGGCCACATCTTCGACATGGAGGTTTCCGACATCTAAACCATTGACAAGCACTTTAATCGCGGGCTCGCCCTTGTAGTCGTACTCCTCTAACTGCACATTAAGCACTTTGCCAGCCTTTTTATCGTCTTTAAGCTGTTTAAGCAGTTTTTGCCTACCTTTAAAGGTAACACCTGCAACCTTAAAAACTTTTGTGTGTGATTTGCCCGATTCGGGTTGCATTGTAGGAGTTTTTACCTCTTGTTTTGGCTTTTTAAATAATTTTGATAATAATCCCATAATAGCCTCCTCGTTGACATATAATGCCAAATAATATATAATAATGTTGAGGAGTACCACTTCTCAATCCCTATTCTGACCGTTTGCAATTGCCGTTGCAGGCGGCCTTTTTTTTGTTTAAAAATATGTCAAAGTCCGTTTTATGGGACTTTGGTAATCAATATATATTGTTTCCAATATTTACCACTTGAAATTATCGAACAATGGTTCTATAATTATAAGTAAAGAAATCTTTTTTTGAAAGAAGCTGAAAAATATGTATAATTACAGGAAAATGATTGACGAAATGCTTTCAAAAATCAAAAGCGAAAAGAAGCTTAAAAAGATTTTTGAATACATATGTTTTGTCTATCTTAAAAAGTAAAATAATAGTTTCGGACGGCGGTTAAGCCGTCCTTTTCTTATGTAATCAATTTTTGAATTAAAGTTATGATTTGATTTCGCTCTAATTCCGAAAGATTTACAAAATTTGAAACTATTTTTTTTTCAATGTCAGTTAAATTAAATTCGCTTGCTAAATCGTCGATTAAGCTTTGTGGAGTGTCAAGAAACATTTCGCCCTCGCCTCTCTCGAGCCACAAAGGATTGACGCTATATGTTTTACAAACAAGATTAAGCATCATGTCTTTTAACTCAACTCTGTTTAACTCTAAATTAACTACTACGGATTTACTTACACCCATTTTTTCGCCGAATTTAGGTTGCGAAAGTCCGAGTTCGTTTCGGACTATTTTTAAACGCTCTCCTGCGGTCATTCGTTAATCACCACCTCTCTTTGATATTACTATTATATCAAACAAAGTGTTGCTTGTAAACAATACTTTGGTAAAAAAACTTTAAAAAATATTGCAAAAAAGTGTTGACTAACAACTAAGTAAGTGCTATAATATTGTTACAGAGCAACAAGGAGGTGAGCGGAATGAAATCGTTTATTGAAACAAAAATATCAGCAGAACAGCTTATTAAATTGCTCAAACAGCTGTCGGAATCTCAGCAGGCTTACATCAGCGGATACACTCAGGCTCTTGCAGACAGCCAGAAGAAGTCCGCATAAATAAAATAACGCGGTACGGAAAAGGTGAAAACAGATGAACGATAAAATTTTAATCAATCCTAAAACAGGACAGAAATATGATGATGTGCCGCCCATAGTGGCGGCGCAGTATCTCGGCGTGGCTCTTAATTTTATTTATGAGGGCCTAAAACAAAAAGCACTGCCAATCGGTACAGCAGTACAGAGCGACAAAGGCAGGTGGACCTACAATATTCCTTGTGACAGGCTCAAAGCATATGCAAGTGGTGTTGATGTTTTGCAGACCACACAGCTTTTAGAAATGTTTATCAGCAGAAAGGATGCGTAACCATCGAAAAAAACTTTGCTCGAAAATCTCAAGAAAGGAGCAAACGGATATGAGTAAGCTTGAAAACTTACAAATCTGCATCAAAGACGGCGAGGTTATTGCCTTACATGGTTTAGACACCGTTACAGCGGACAGGCTTGAGGACATACTGAATTATGTCGCAGAAGTTAAGGAAAGCCTTGATAATCACAAACTTTGCAACAAAGCAGTCGGATTTAAGCGTGTGGCGAACAACTGTAAAAAGTTTATCCGCTGCTGCAAATACGCAGCGAAAAAATAAAAGGGGGTGTAACAGATGAAAAAAGGGACAACAATCGAAAGCGTATACGATGCTTCGGGGCGCTGGTGTCTGAAACTTCGAAAAGCTAAAGGCAAGTTTACGCTTGATGAAATAATTGAAGCGGCGAAAGAATGGGAAGAAGATTACTACGCTGTGATTATTAAAGCAATGAGCGATGAGACAGCACAGTATTACGACGATGACCTTGACGGCGATTGCGTGACATTGTATCGTGCTACAGATTTTATAAGCAATGAGGTGTAACCGATGAAAAGATTAACTTTAAATCAAGACAGCGAAATCAAGGTTAAGGACATCTACGGTAAAAAGCACGATTGTAAAGATGTGCCGAATGAGTTTTACGGCTGTATTCGCAAACTTTACGACTACGAGAACACAGGCTACAATCCCGACTTTATCGACACCATTTCTTATTTTCTCGAAGATATGAAGGATTTGCTTGAAAATCCCACAGGTGAGAACATCAAGACTTGCAAGTCTAAGATTAACTACATTTTAAGTGCAAAAGAAGAAAACCGCTGACAGCACGGCAATGCTTTCAACGGTTCAAGGTAAATGATATAAAATTCATCAGTATTATTATATCCTTTACCGCAATAAAAATCAAGAGGTAATAATAATGAATAATATTTCGATACTTAAAAGAATAAGGGTGATAAGATGATTACCTACAATCAATTCTGCAACACATTTGCGGTAAGCGTTGGCAGTGATGTATTTGAGGAAGTAAAACGGAGGGCAGAGCGTAAGCGTAATTACATAATAAGCCGTTTTGGTGACGGCAACGGTGCAAGGCTTACAGAAAAGTATATGCTTGAGCTTATGCGTGATGAACTTTGCTCATTTACCTTAGAGCAGTCAACAAGGCTTGCTTTGGGAGGTGTTTAAGAGTGTGTTACGGTTTAGCTCCAAATGCACCTATACCGCAAAAGAAAGGTGAATGTGCTTGCTGCGGTTACGAACTCAGAGAAGATTATACATATTTTGAGGACAGCGAGTGCAACAAATTTTGCAGTAAAGACTGCGCAGCAGAATTTCATAAAATCACAGAAAAGGAGTGGCAGTGATGAACGAACAGTCACAGCTTATTGTAGTTAAGCAAATACCGATTATTATTGAAAAACTTGAGTCTGTTAAATCTGAAATTGAGCACAAGGTAAATGTTGCTTGCTCGATGATTTGCACAGATGAGAACTACAAAGAAATCAAAAAAATTCGTTCGGCTCTCAACAAAGAGCTTGCCGAGTTTGAAAGTCAGAGAAAAGCCGTTAAATCCGAGGTAATGACACCGTATGAGCATTTTGAAAGCGTGTATAAGGAGTGTATTTCCACACCTTATAAAAAAGCTGATTCAGCATTAAAAAGCAAGATTGAGGCTATCGAGCAGGGGCTTAAACAGGAAAAGCACGATAAATCAAAAGCGTATTTTAACGAGTACGCCCAAACGCTCGGCATTGATTTTGTAAAGTACGAGCAAGTCGGCTTGAGCATTACGATGACGGTTACCCTTAAAAAGCTCAGAGAAACAATCAAGGCTTTTCTTGACAAGGTTATGGACGACATAAAGCTCATTGCAGTGCAGGAGCATAAAGATGAAATCCTGTACGAGTACAAACGGTCTTTGAATGTATCGGCTGCAATAACTTCCGTAACCGAAAGATACAAGGCTATTGAAGAGGAGAAAGCAAGGGCAGAAGCCGAACAGCTCGAACGAAAAAAGGCGGAGCTTAACGAACAGATTAATATCAAGGAATATGAGCCGTTTACAGCTAATGTTCCTACCGAGGTGGCCGCACCGCTTGAAGAAGAACAACCTGCAATGTCAGATAAAAAAATATATCCACTCAGCTTTACGGTTTACGGAACAAAAACACAGCTTAAGGACTTTGCTTTGGCGGTAAAACAGTTAATTAATGAAAGAGGTTTAAAATATGAGTAATTATAATATGACAAAATCAAGCAACACAGCAATGCAGGGAAAGCCCAAATTTTCGGCTATGCTTAGCACGAAGGGATTTCAGCAGGCACTTGCAAATTCGCTTAAAAGCCATAAGGAAATTCAGAAATTTTCAGCCGCAATTACTTCGGTTGTGAGCACCAACAAGGAGCTTGAAAAGTGCGATGCCGGTACTATTCTTTCGGCCGCACTCTGCGGTCACTCTCTCGGACTTCCTCCGTCACCACAGCTCGGACAGTATTACTTGGTGCCGTTTAACGACAGAAAGAACAACAGAACAGTTGCTACATTCGTACTCGGCTATCGTGGCTATATTCAGCTTGCTATTCGCAGCGGTCAGTACAAGCGACTTAATGTTGTTGAAATTAAAGAGGGCGAGCTTGTGAGTTGGAACCCGCTTACAGAGGAAATTGAGGTAAAACTCATTTCAGATGAAAGCGAAAGAGCGGTTGCAAAAACCATTGGATATTACGCTTGTTTCAGATATATAAACGGCTTTGAAAAGGCTCTTTATTGGAGCAAAGAGAAGATGAAAGAACATGCTATCAGATACTCGGCAGGTTACAAAAACGATGTAAATAAAGGTACTTCATACACCTTTTGGGCAAAGGATTTTGACAGTATGGCAAAGAAAACAATGCTCAGACAGCTTATTTCAAAGTGGGGTGTAATGAGCGTGGAAATGCAAAATGCTTTTGAGGCTGACACACACGCAATTAACAGCGACGGCAGCGTTGATTATGAGGTGAGCGAGGAATACGATACAGAGCCGAATTTTGACGATATACCGCCGTTTGAGGAAGAACAGCCTGCGTTTGAGGAAGAACAGCCTGTAACGTCGGTCGAAAGTGAGCCATTTTCTATTGACGACCTTGCAGAATGATTAACTTAAAAATAATCTCGACAGGCAGTAAAGGCAATGCGGTTTTGCTTGATAATCAGATCTTGATTGACTGCGGTGTGCCTTACTGCCGACTGTCGGCTTTAGCCGATAGGATAAAATATATTTTTCTTACGCATCGGCACAGCGACCACTTAAACACAAGCACATTACGCAGGCTTTGCACAGAGCACCCGAGCATTAAGGTGATATATAACGGCTACCTTGCAGGCGCTTTGTATAAAGACTGTTCGGATTTTATTTTTAAAAGCTCTTTTATTACAGAACCACGAAAATGGTACAAAATAGGAGCTGTTACATTTGAAAACGAAATGCTCATACATGATGTGCCAAATTGTGCGTGGAAGATTTTTATTAAATCGAACTATGGCGATACATTCAGAGTGATTTACGCTACAGATACAAACAGCCTTGAGCATATCAGAGCTAAGGGCTACGAACTCTATTTAATAGAGGCTAATTACGATAAAGACGAAATTATAAAACGAATGAAAGAAAAAACAGCCTGCGGCGGCTATATGTACGAGGACAGAGTGCTTAAAACGCATTTATCAAAGCAGCAGGCGGACGAATGGCTTTATAAAAATATGGGTGAGTATAGCTCGTTTATTTATATGCATACTCACGAAGATTAAATTGAATAGGATTGATGTCTATGGCAAGACCGGCTAAGAAAGGCTTGGACTATTACCCGTCAGACACAAACAGGAGAAACGATTTCAAAATAATGGATCTGTTAAATCAATACGGGCCGTTGGGATACACGATATACGACTTCTGTTTGCAGTATGTTTACGAAAACGGGTATTTTCTTGATGTGCCTTTACAACAGGTGTGTTTGACTTTGTGCAGGGACATTGGTGCTAAATGGGTTAAAAACAAAAACCTTGTGAGACAAGTTATAGATTATTGTGCGGATATAGGCTTATTTGACAAAGACCTCCTGCGGCAAAATGTTATGACCTCTGTCGGAATTCAGCGACGCTACGCTTCAGTGACTGTTAGGAACAAGGTTGATAAATCTAAATTTTGGCTGCTTGGAAAAGAAAATTGCGAGGCGGCTTTAATAAATGCACCCAAAAACGGAGTTTCTGCAACAGAAACTAAGGTTATTGCAACAGAAACCGAAGTTTCTGCAACAAATATGCCACAAATAAAAGTAAATAAAAGAAAAGAAAAAGAAAAGAACAAAGACATTTTCATTTCTTTACTGTTGCAAGACGAAAGCTATTATCATGTGACAAATTTAGAACTTGATAATTTAAAAATTAATTATTCTTTGATTGATGTTGAAAACGAACTTGTTAAGATGTCAAAGTATTTTGAATTACATCAGAATAAAAGAAAGTCACTTGATGATATTAGAGAATACATTAACCGTTGGTTAAGAAAAAGGAGTGAGGAATTTGACGGCGTACGAAAAAATAATTCAAAAGTACCTGTCAAAAGACGGAGCACAGGAGCGTTTAACACAGGCGAGGTTGTACTCTAAGCTTACGGCAGAGGAAAAGGCACAGCGAGAGGCGGATATTCTCAATGCTCAACAGGGAAAGTTATCAGATTACGATTGCAAACTCTGCAAAAACAAAGGCGCTGTATATCGTGCAATAAAAAGAGATTTCTGTGGCACTGAAACTTTTGAGGTTGTTAGCCAACCGTGCGAGTGCTTAAAGGTAAGAGCAGAGATTAGAAGAATTAAGAAAAGCGGACTTTCAAAGCTTATTGAGAGATATAACTTTGACACATATCTTGTAAAAAATGATTGGCAAGGTTACATAAAGAAATGTGCTGTTGACTACGCCAAAAAGCCGATTGATTGGTTTTACATCGGCGGTCAGTCGGGCTGCGGTAAAACGCATATTTGTACAGCAATAATCGGTTCGCTGTTAAAGCAGGGCAGATCCGCAAGGTATATGCTTTGGGGCGATGACATAACGGCTATTAAGCAAGCAGTAACAAACGCTGAGCAGTACGAAAAACTTATGAGCAATGTAAAAAATGCCGGTGTGCTGTATATTGACGATTTTTTCAAAACACGCAGCGGCGAGGGAATAAGCAATGCCGATGTGAATACAACCTTTAAAATCATAAACCACCGCTACAACGAGCAGCTGCCAACAGTGATAAGCTCCGAGCTTTCCATAAACGAAATTGCGGCAATTGACGAGGCATTAGGCAGCCGCATAGCCGAAATGACAAGAACGCATAAGATTTACATTTCAAAGGATAAAAGCAAAAATCAGAGGTTTTACTATGGATAAATCAGTAACAGAATTTTTTATGAAAATGGAAAAAGTGCCGACTGTAACGGCTCAAGAACGCAGAGTGAGGACCGTTAAGGGCAAGCCGATATTTTATGATTCACCGAGAATAAAATCGGCAAAGGCTTTGCTTGTAGCTCATCTAAAACAGCATAGACCGCCAAAGCCATATGATAGCGGTGTAAGGCTGAGGGTAAGCTGGCTTTTTCCAAAAGGCAGACACAAAGACGGTGAGTATCGTATTACAAAGCCTGACACAGATAACCTACAAAAAATGCTCAAGGACTGTATGACGCTCTGCGGATTTTGGACAGATGACGCACTTGTGGCAAGCGAGATATGCGAAAAGTTTTGGGCAGATGTGCCGGGCATTTACATAAGGATTGAACAGTTATGAACATCTCGCAGGTTAAACGCAGTCTTGGGCGAAAGGTGCTTTACAACGGTACAGAATACATTCTGACAGGCTGTATCATCAGACGAGGCACAACAGGTCAATTTTATTATCAGGCTGAAATAAAGGATTTAAACGCTAATTCTGCATTGTTGTATTGCAGACTTGAAGATTTGGAGGAGCTTTAAAAAATGGAAGAAAAATTAAAATACAGATATGTGATGATTGTTACAAAGGTTTACATCTTATTGCCGAAAAAAGGGAGCGTGAAAATAATGGCTGAAAAAGAATACATAGAGCGTGAAGTGCTTATAAAACGATTTGAAACATTGAAAGAAAAAGCAGAAACTTTGCGAGATGTTGTATATTTAGACGGCGTCCTTGCAGTTATAGACACTACACCTACCGCCAATGTGCAGGAGGTCAGGCACGGAAAATGGATTGAATACGATAACGGTGTTCAAACTTGTTCTGAGTGCGGAGAAGAACACGAATGGCAAGATTATAGAGCGAGTTATTGTGAGGACTGCGGTGCAAAGATGGATAAGGAGTAAAAATTATGACAAGATATGAACTCGAAAGACATTTAGGGAAATATGTTGAAATCGTACTTTTTGACGGAACGGTGATTGAGGGCATTTTACATAAAACAAGTGAAAAAGCCTTTGAAAATGACGCTAATTTGTCAATACCAAAGTTACGATATTTCTGCACTTGTGGGGATAAGGTTGTTAGTAATTGTGTTTTTAGATTGTCCCACATTAAAAAAATCAGTCGTATAAAAATTAAACTTAAAGTTGTTGACGAAGTTAAACTCTCAAAGTGGGTAAAAAAGAAAGACAGAAAAGTAGGTGAAGCGGAAGCATACTGCTTAACTTGCGGGAGAGAGGTTGTTTATCAAGTCATTAACAACCGTTATCAATTTGAAAACTATTGCCCACATTGCGGTGCGAGAATGGATTTGGAGAGGTGAAGAAAATGATTGATTGTACGAAAACTGAAAATTACCTTGCGGAAAAGCAAAGGATGACGAAAAAACATAAACCAAATGCTGGTGAATATATATGTGAACTTGATTGTTTAGATTGCCCTTTGAGCCATTCAAATAATGGCATAGGTGAACCGTGTTTTGGCCTTGAAACGCTCTATCCCGAAAAGGTAATTGCAATTGTGCAGAAGTGGAGTAATGAACACCCACAGAAGACTTACTTAAGTGAGTTTTTAAAAAACTATCCGAATGCTCCTCTTGTTCACGATGGAACACCTGAAATATGTCTTCGGAAGTTAGGCTTGACAGATATAAAGACTTGTAGAGTAGGCGGCTGTGTAGAATGCTGGAATCAGCCGATTGAGGAGTGATTTAGTTGAGTCAGAGAAAATCAATTTCCAAAGCAACAAGGCTTAAAGTGTATGAGAAGTATGATGGTCATTGTGCTTACTGTGGTTGTACACTCGAACTAAAGGATATGCAAGTTGACCATATTCAGAGCGTGTACTGGTACAACGGTGCGAATGACATTGAAAATTATAATCCGGCTTGCAGAATGTGCAATTTCTATAAGTCAACAAAGACAGTCGAAGATTTTAAAAAATCATTGGGAAAGTTGCTTTCGGGCCTCGAAAAGGTTTTTATTTTTCGATTAGCGATAAAATATGGTCTCATTAAAGAAACTGACAATTCGGTTGTATTTTATTTTGAAAAGAAAAATAAAACAGATAAGGAGAGTGAAAGCAAATGACTAAGACCTTTTGCAACAAGTGTGGAAAAGAATTAAAATACAGTGACCACAGAAAAGTTGAATTAACCGTAAGACCATACACTACATACGGCGGCAGATTTAATTTAGATTACTGCGAAAGCTGTTTCAAGGAATTTATCGGCGAGGAAGAATATAACGCTATGATACAGAGAGAAATAGTACACAAAAGAAGAATCGAGGAGAGAAAAAAGGAGCGAAACAATGACACTTGACGAACTGAAAACAGAAATATCTGAACGCATAGAAAGCGAGCAGGACAAGCTGAACAGGCTTAACGAAAGTAGAAAAGACAGGAACTACTACATAAGCGAGGGTATGTTGCTTGCATTCGAAATTGTGGCTGATTATCTTGGTGATTTGGAGGTTTTGGAATGAAAGCAAGAGTGCCGATGAATTTCAAGCGCGAAGCGAAAAAAGAAATTCTCAGACTTGTTAATAACGAATATAGCAAAGTCAGAAGCAAAGAAAACGAGGACATAACTCGTAGAATTTTTAAAACTATGATGTTTGTACTGAATCAGAATTTCGGATTTGGCCACGATAGATTGAACAAAGCCCTCAAAGAAATGACCGAGGTTATTAAACATTCGAGTGAGGACGAAGTTTTCTGGGAACATCTCGACAGAGTGGTTATTGACCAGCTCAAGCTTCCATTCCAGCGTGACTACACCGAGAAAGGGCAGGTTGTGAATGAAAGAAGACGAGAATAGAAAATACATAGTTTATATTGCTGCTGGTGTTTGTTGGCATTGCAGACGAAAAAAGATGTGCCCATCAAGCTCAAGAGGAGTGCAATGTAGTGAGTTCGCTAAGTTCAAGGAGGAATTGAATGGCAAGCAGCACACATAGGAAAGACCCAATCTTCACTGAACGACTCAGTCGTGCGATGAACGAACAGAAGATTTATCCGAAAGAACTGAATAGAAAGTCAGGTGTTGATCGCAAACTAATTTACTCATACTTGAACGGTGTTAATGCACCGAGCACAAATAACTTACGCAGACTTGCTAAAGCTCTGAATGTGTCAGCGGATTTCTTGCTTGGAAATGATAAATAGTGGTAAACTTCGGACAGCGGAGTTTGTATAATTAGGCTATAATGTAAAAATTATAGCTTAATTTTTTGAGGTAAATATGGCTAAAGACTTTGCAAAAGCATTCTACAAATCAAAAAAGTGGCAGGATTGCAGACGAAGCTTCATTGATGAACGAACACTCATCGACGGTGGTTTGTGTCAGATATGTCACAAGAAGCTCGGTTATATAGTTCATCACAAGATTATGCTCAATGCAAGCAACATAACTGACGCAAGCATTAGTCTTAACTTTGAAAATCTGATGTATGTCTGTAAAGAATGCCACGACAATCTTCCGGGGCACGGAGTCGGAAACAGAAAACCGAAAAAGTATTTTTTTGATGAGAGCGGTCAAATTTTTCCGACTCCCCCCCTAAAAAAAAATTGCGAGTAAACATTCGCGGACCGAGGGGGGCTTAGATTTTTTGCGTGCCTTACATATACCCCCCCTCCCCTAAAAAACTTGTGTGAAAGGACGGTGACTTGTAAAATGACCGACGAACAGAAAGAACAAAGAGCAATTAAGCGAGAGATAAAGCGATTAACGGAAATCTACAAGGACATAGAGGTTAAAAGAAAAGACCTCGCCGTTGGCTTGATTGAAAATGCGGCATTCACTCGAATCAGGCTGAAAGAACTGCAACAGGACATTGCAATTTATGGCTTAACTGAATTATTCTCACAGTCAGAAACACAAGAGCCGTACTCACGCAAAAGACCTGAGGCAGATTTGTATAACACAATGCTCGGTAACTATCTCAAATACATTAAGCAGCTCAACGATATGCTTCCGAAAGTGGCCGAGGCGAAGGCTGCGACAACAGACGGCTTTGACGATTTCGTTGAAGGGCGTGACAAGCTTTGAAACGCTATCCATTAAGCTATAATCCGATACTTGAATATTACGAACAGATAAAGAACGGCAAGGTTACTGTTTGCGACAAGATACGCAAGTGGTATAAACATTTAAGTGATAAGGTGATTAATCCGACGGACGGCTATCATTACGAAGCTAAGCGAGGAAATCACATCATTGAATTTATCGAAAATTACTGTCGACACAGTAAAGGTAAGATGGGCGGTCAGCTTGTAAAGCTTGAGCTGTGGGAAAAAGCGTGGCTTGCGGCAACTTTTGGCTTCGTGGACGATGACGGTATCAGGCAGTACAACCTATCTGTGTTAATTATCGGAAAAAAGAACGGTAAGTCTTTGCTTGCCTCTGCGATTGGCTTGTATATGCTTATCGGTGACGGCGAACCCGGTCCCGAAGTGTATGCAGTCGCCACAAAGCGTGACCAAGCTAAAATCATTTGGCAGGAAGCAAAACGAATGGTTCGCAAGAGTGAAACTTTATTGAAGCGAATTAAACCACTGCTGAATGAATTGAGTTCAGAAGATTATAATTGCGGAGTGTTTAAGCCGCTTGCCTCTGATTCGGACACGCTTGACGGTCTGAATGTGCATTGTTGTTTAATGGATGAGTTGCACCAATGGAAAAACGGCAGACAACTCTACGACATTATGGCAGACGGTACCATCGGACGAGACCAACCGCTTATCCTTGTTACAACAACTGCAGGCAAAATTCGTGAGGACATCTACGATGAAATCTATGACGATGCTGTCCGCACCACGAACGGCTTGTTTGACGAGGTAGGCTACAAAGACGAGCACAGCCTTTACATCATCTACGAGCTTGATAAGCGTGAAGAATGGGAAAATCCCGATTGCTGGGAAAAGGCTAACCCCGGACTTGGCACGATTAAAAATCGAAATGCCCTTGCAAGCAAGGTCAAGAAAGCGCAGGCGAATCCGTCACTTGTACGAAATCTTGTATGTAAGGAGTTTAACATAGCCGAAACATCAACCGAATCGTGGCTCAATTTCGAGGAGCTTAACAACGAAACAAAATTTGATGTTAAGGAACTCCGCCCAACCTATGGCATAGGCGGAGCAGATTTATCAAGCACGACCGACCTTACAGCGGCCAAGATGTTGTTTCGAGTGCCTGACAATGAAAATATTTTTATATTGTCAATGTACTGGATACCGGCAGACCTTGTGGAGAAAAAAGTAACCGAGGATAAGATCCCGTATGACAAATGGATAGAACAGGGCTTTATGCGTACCTGCCCCGGGAACAAGATTGACGCAAGTGTTGTTACGGCATGGTATCAAGAGCTACAAGACGAATACGACATTTACTTATGGAAAGAGGGCTATGACGCTTGGTCGGCTCAGATGTGGGTTAATCAGATGATTGACGCTTTCGGTCCTACCGTTATGGAAGCGGTACATCAGGGCAAGAAAACACTGTCTGCCCCGATGAAAGCCCTCAAAGCAGACCTTGTCAAGAAAAGAATAATCTACAACAACAACCCGATAGATAAATGGTGCCTTGCAAATACTGCAATAGATGAGGACAGAAACGGTAATATACAGCCGATTAAGACCTCAAAGTCAACGAGACGAATTGACGGTACTGCGGCATTGCTTGACGCTTACACGATATATTTTGAATATGAAGACGAATATTTGAGCATTGTTTAGGAGGTGAGAGAATGGGAAAATTTAAGAACTTTTTAAATTCTGTTCGCAATGTCAGAAAGACAAAGAATTTTTCAAGGGTTGAACTTGTTACACAGAATAATTCAAATTTCTTCTTGTGGGGCAACAGAGCATATGATTCCGACACCGTCCGAGCTTGCGTTAATGCACAGGCTCTCAGATTTTCAAAATTATCAATTAAGCACATAAGAGAAACAATCGTTGACGGCAGGAAAGACCTCTTAATCAATCCCGAGCCTTATGTCAAATTTTTGCTTGAAGAACCAAACCCGTACACAACAATGGATATGCTCCTATATAGGACAAGCACACAGTTATCCTTATCGGGTAATGCTTTTTGGCTCATCATTAGAGACACAAACGGCTTGCCTACGGAATTGTATTTTATACCAGCTAAATCAGCTACGGATTTGTATGATACGAATGGCAACCTTGTGTATGAATTTATCCTTGCAAACGGCAAGACCTACCGCTTTGCCTCCGAAGATGTCATACATTTGCGTGATGATTTTGCTGAAAACGACATATTCGGCAGCGGTAAATTTAAGGCTCTTGCTCCTTTGCTCGAAATCGTTGAAACAACCGACAGCGGCATCATCAGCGCTATCCGAAATTCAAGCGTAATTAAATGGTTACTGAAATACACATCGTCTTTGCGGCCCGAGGATTTGAAGAAAAACGCAAAAGCGTTTGCTGATAACTACCTTAACATCAGTAACAGCTCCGTGGGTGTTGCGGCAGTTGACGCAAAGGTTGACGCAAATCAGATAACCCCGAACGACTATGTCCCGAATGCTTTGCAAATGGATAGAACGAAAAACAGAATCCTTGAGCTTTTTAACACTAATGTGAAAATTATCACATCAACAGCGAACGAAGATGAAGAAAATGCTTATTTCGATGCGGTGATATCGCCTAAAATCATTCAGCTTAAAAACGAGCTGACACGGAAACTATTCACTCGCCGTCAGCGAGGTTGTGGAAATTATATCGCAGTCGGTTCGTTCAATCTACAATCTGCGAGTCTTAAGACTAAACTAAATTTCGCTGGAATGGTTGACCGTGGAGCAATGCTCCCAAACGAATGGCGAGAATCACTTGGTCTTGCTCCTGTTCCGGGCGGAGACACTCCGCTCAGAAGATTAGATACAGTTGCGGTCGATGAAGGAGGTGAAAACGATGCCGAAAACAATTGACATTAAAGGCCCTATCATTACGAATGATGATAAGTGGATTTATGACTGGTTTGGAGTAGCCTCCTGTTGCCCAGCCGACATTCGGTCACAGCTTGACGAAGTGGCGGATGATGAGGGAGTACAGGTTGTTATCAATTCGTCAGGTGGTGACATCTTTGCCGCCTCCGAAATTTACGATATGCTCGCCGAAAGCAAGGCTACAATCAAGGTCATTTTTGCCGCTTCTGCCGCTTCATACATTGCTTGTGCGTGCAAGTCTGAAATTGTGCCGACAGGTATGCTTATGATTCATAATGTTTTAAGCTATGCCGCAGGCGATTACAATGACATGGCACATGAATCAGGCGTGTTACTTAAAGCAAGTAAAGCCGTTGCGACAGCCTATCGACTTAAAACCGGAATGAGTGAGGACGAGCTTATCGGACTTATGGACAAGGAAACTTGGCTTACTGCTGATGAAGCAGTCGAAAAAGGTTTTATTGACAAGGTCGCAGAATATTATGCTGAAAAGCCAAAAGAGGTTAAACTTGCGGCAAGTCTTAACAGCCTTATCCCTGATACCATCATCAAACAGATGAGGGACGAAAAAACACAGCTTACAGCAAAACTTGAATTGCTCAAACGAAAGGAAGTTGAAGAAGAATGAACAAACAGGAATATCTCGACAAGAGAAATGCTCTTTATGACAAGGCAAAAAAGCTCATTGCAGAAAATAAGCTCGCCGAGGCGAAAGAGATTACACAGCAGATTGACAAGCTTGACAACGATTTTGAAAATTCTGCTGTAGAAAAGGCAAACAGAAACGCAGAGGAGGGAATCAAAATGCCTGCACCATTTGAAAATCACAAGACAAACATCGACCTTACAGATGAGGATGAACAGGTAACAGATATGTACGCAACACTTGAATACAGAAAAGCTTTTGCTAACTATATTCAGAACGGTGTACCCGTGCCACAGAAGTTTATGAATGTGGCATCACAGACCACATCAAGCACTGCGGCGGCTATCGTGCCGACCACAATGTATCAGCGTTTAATCGTTGAACTTGAAAAAATCGGCGAAATTTACGCAAGAGTGTTCAAGACGGCGTATCCGACAGCACTTCTTATTCCCACACAGAACATCCGCCCGACAGCAAGCTGGGTTGATGAGGAAAAGGGTTCAAACCAGCAGAAAGTAACTACTGACAAGGTTGTCTTTGCCGGCTATAAGCTTGAATGCAAGGTTGCTTTCTCGCTCTTTATGACAAAGACCGCGCTTGATACTTTTGAGTCGCAGTTCATTGACCAGATTAAAAACGCAGTAGTTAAGGCTTGCGAAATGGCAATCGTTAAGGGTTCGGGTTCAGGTTCGCCAACCGGCATTCTTTCATGCACTCCGCCTGACGGTCAGACAATCGAGATTGCAAAAACCGGCAAGCTCACATATTCAACACTTTGCTCGGCTGAGGCGGCTCTTCCTGCTGCATACGATGATGCTGTATGGCTGATGACAAAGAAGTCATTTTTTGCATTTATGGGCATCACAGACAGCAACGGTCAGCCTGTCGCTCGTATGTCCGAAGGACTTAACGGCAAGCCGTCACTCTCACTTTTCGGCCGTGCTGTTATCCCAACAGACGGCTATATGGATTCGTACGCTGACACGGTTTCAGCCGACACAACCTTTGCAATGATGTTCAATCTTAACGATTACATCTTCAACGAGGTAATGGGCTTAAGTGTCAAGAAGTACGAAGAGGACGACACCGATAACACAGTCCTTAAAGCCGTAATGCTTGCAGACGGTAAGGTCGTGGATACTCACAGCCTCGTAAAGCTCGTTAAGAAGAGTGCTTAAAAGAGGTTTGAATTATGGCAGTATCCAATGAAATTGAAGCCGTAAAGGTTTCGCTCCGTATCAATACGGTGCTGTTTGACGATGAAATATCTGCCCTCATTGATTCTGCTAAAAGTGACATGGCAGGTGCAGGAGTTGACGTCAACGACAAAAACTCAACTGCACTTGTTATGCAGGCAATCAAATTCTATTGCCGTGCTTATTTCTCGGTTACTGCCGACAGCGAATGGGCACGGCATTACGAAGATTTGCGTGATGCAATGGCGGCGAGAGGAGCGCAAACAGAATGAATGCAGATACTCTTGTTAAACTTGTTGAAAAGTCAGGGCAAACAACCAATGACATCGGCGAAATTGTGTATCAGGAAAAGCTCCGAACGATTTATGCACAACGCAAATATGTTCGACAATCTGAATTTTTTCAGGCACAGGCTAACGGGTTGAAACCCGAATGTATGCTTGAAGTCAACTCGTTCGAGTACCACAACGAAGAATTTTGTTATCTCGAAAATAAGAGGTTCAAGATTTATCGTGCATATGAGATTAAAGGCACAGAGCGTACGGAGCTGTATTTAACGGATGTGGTAGGTGAGAATAATGTCTTTGCCTAAAGCAGTTAAAATCACAAAAAACGGCGTTGAGATAATCAGCAATGTTGAACGCATACAGTACACGCTCAAGGAGCTTGAGAGAGCCGCTCTGCGTGATGTTGGAAAACTGGTATGTAAACGGACAAAGCAGAAAATAAAACGCAGGACGGGGCGCTTAGCGAAAAATACGCAGTATTGGGTACGCTCAAAGCAAAAAATTCCTGACCTGCAGGTAGGATTTAAGCCGGGCGGATTTTACGGCTTGTATCAAGAGATTGGCACGAGTGAAATTCCAAAAATCGGAGCATTGAGCGATGCTGCCGAAAGCAACATCAAAGACATCATCAAAATTGAACAACAGTACCTCAGTGCCGTAGGTACAGAAGAAGCCGAGAGCTTAATCAAGGAGGGGGATTATCAAGGTGAATAGCATTAAAAAAATGTTAAAAGAAGTGCTGTTTGGCTTTGCCCCTCTTTATTTTTTCAGGCAAGCTGATAGTGGTTTTCCTCGTTTGGTTTACGATGTCAAACAGATATACACAGATGAGCCGTATAACAAGTTTATTGTAACTTGCAATCTATATGACAGAAACACAACGGACGAAATCGACAGCATTGCAGATGAGATAAATGAGCAAATCGGCTTAGCTATCATCGAACATGAAAAAAATTATTACAAATTCTATAAAAGCGACGATAGGCAGTACATAGACGAAACAGATAAGTCTATTAAGAGAATAATGTTCACTCTCGAATTAAGAGAGTACAAACGAAAGGATGAAAAATAATGGGCACAGCAAAAGTAAGAAAAGTAAAGCCTTACTCGGGTTTTACAAGCAAAACACTCGATAATATGCTGCTCGACGCAGGTGTATTTTTTGAGAACTATGATGTAAAAACAGATACATATGCGACTGCCAAAGCTGCAGGTAAATGCCTTGGCGTAACTATCAAAGGCGGTGAATTTTCTGCAAAACCGACTATTCGCAACATTGAGTTTGACGGTGTGCATTCGAGAGTTAAAGGCAACACCCTCATTGATAGTTGGGAAACTTATATCAAAGCGACAGTTGCGGAGGTAACTGAGGGCAACATTCGTAAGGCCCTTGGAGCAAGCGAAGTAGATGAAGCAACACTCGCAGGCTATCACGGTATCACAGGAAGAAATTATGTGCTTGATAGCGATTACTGCACGAACATCACCTGGATTGGCTGTCTGCTCGGTAAAGACAAGCCTGTAATCATTCAGATTTTTAATGGTCTGAATGAGGGCGGTCTTACAATGGGCGTTGCGGATAAAGATAACGGCAAGTTTGATGTGCAGTTCTACGGCTACAGCGATGAAACTGCATACGATTCAGAAGATGTTAAACCGCCGTTCGTGATTTGGGAACCGGTTGCAGAGGAGGTATAATCAATGAGAAAATTAGGCTTAAAGGACGCTTTTTCGGTGGCTCGTATTATTAAGTCAGCAGATTTAAAAAATGAAATTGTCGAGTTCGCTAAGAATGTTAAAACTAAGGACAAGAAAAATGCACAGGAAGTCGGTCTTGAGTTTATCGTCACTATGATTTCATCACTCTCAAGCAAGGAAGTGGAAAACGAATTCTATTCACTCTATGCTGACATCAGAGGCGATATTACCCCCGAACAGGCAAGTTTGATGGACATTACAGAGGTAATTGCAGACATCAAGCATATTATTGCAGAGAATGATATTCAAAGTTTTTTTACCTCGCTCTCAGCATTGACATAAACACATATAAGTTAATCTTGCAATACTGCTGCGGCAATCTTACAGCATTGCAAGATTTGTCATTTGCTGACATACTCAAAATCATTGAAGTTGAAATCAATGCGAAAAATGAGGAAATGAAATACAAGGCTTATATCTTAACGAGCCTCGGTCAAATCACTCATTTATCATACAAAGATTTTGTCGATAGTATAGACGACAAAATGCAGTCAACTGCACAGGACGAAGTCGATACAGACGAAATTGAAAAGCGTGTTGAGGAAATGCTCAATCGCTACAAATGGGAGGAGGTGTAGTGCGTGGCAGTTGAAATTTTTAAGTTATTTGGCTCAATCTTCGTTAATAACGATGAAGCAAACAAATCCATTTCAGAGACAGAGAAGAAAAGCAAGGGTGTTGCTTCAACTCTCGGAAATGGAATCAAAACTGCTGCTAAATGGGGAACTGCTATGGTAGGCGGTGCGGTGGCAGGTGTAGGAGCATTGTCCTCTGTCGCAGAAAGCACGCGAGAATATCGGACGGAAATGGGCAAGCTTGACACAGCTTTTACCACAAACAAATTTTCAGCTGCAGACGCAAAGCAAACATATTCCGACCTTTATGCCGTAGTAGGCGACAGAGGACAAGCGACAGAAGCCGCAAATCATCTTTCTCTGCTTTGCAATTCTACAAAAGACTTGCAATCTTGGACAGAAATCTGCACAGGTGTTTACGGTCAGTTTGGTGATTCACTTCCGATTGAAGGTTTAACTGAGGCGGCGAACGAAACCGCAAAAGTCGGACAGGTAACAGGTTCGCTTGCTGATGCTCTTAACTGGATGGGCGTATCTGAGGATGCTTTTAATGAAAAACTTGCTAAATGCTCATCAGAACAAGAAAGGCAGCAGTTAATCACATCAACCCTCACGAGCCTGTATTCGGATGCCTCTGCTCAGTATAAAGAAACAAACGGCGATGTAATGGAATCCAACAGAGCACATCAGCAGTTGTCAGATACAATGGCGCAAATCGGTGCTGTCGCTGAACCTGTGCTTAATTCGCTCATTGGCTTAGGTGGAAAGTTACTCGAACAGTTATCGCCGCTTATCGAAAGTGTAGCTGAGAAGCTTGCCCCTGTGCTCATTAACATCTGCGAAGAGGTTGCCCCGATAATCGTGTCAATGCTTGAACAGATTATGCCATTGATTGAGGAATTGCTTCCGTTTATAGCTCAACTTATGGAACAGTTAGCACCAATAATTGTTCAACTCGTAGAAGCACTATTACCTGTTCTCGTACAAGTAATCAAACAGCTTTTGCCTCCGTTTATGGAAATTCTCAACGCATTAATGCCGTTGTTAGACACTATTTTTCAGCTTGTACAGCCGTTTATCGACTTGATTTTGCAGTTAATAGAGCCGTTCGCAGCACTTATTTCAACAGCTATTGCACCGCTCATAGTCAAACTTGCAGAGTTGCTCAATAACTTGTTACAGCCGCTTATCCCTGTTTTTAACGAGATTGCAGGCATATTAAGTGAAACATTACAGCCCGTTTTCGAGGCTCTTGCACCCGTTTTCGACTTATTGACAGACGCATTAAGTCCGCTATTTGAGCTATTATCAATGCTGCTCAACGCTATCCTACCTGCTTTAACTCCAGTTATTGAAATTCTTGCAGATGTTTTCAGCAATGTACTCGGATTAGCTATCAAAGGAATAAGCGGTGCGATTGAAAGCTTGACGGGAATTTTCAACGGTTTGATTGACTTCATAGACGGAGTCTTTTCAGGAAATTGGGATAAAGCATGGAACGGCATTTTAGAAATATTCAAGAATGTTCTAAACTTAATTCCAAACGCAGTTGAATTCATAATAAACGGTGCAATCGGAATGATTAACGGTCTGTTTGACGGAATCAATTGGGCAATTGAGTGGGCAGGACTTGAAATTCCGCACATTCCAGAGGTCACTCTCCCCCGTTTCCGTGCCGGTATCGACTATGTACCGAGCGACAAATATTTGGCTTATCTCGATGCAGGCGAAGCGGTTTTGACAGCACAAGAGGCTGAACAATATCGTAAAGCCAAGCAGGACAGTACAAATCCATTTAGGAGTGACAGCACAGACAAACCGTCAACGACTAACATTGACATCAATGTGAATATTAGCGGCGTAACGGTCAATAGTGATTCGGATATAGATAGTCTTGCTGAAAGATTATCTGAGCGATTAGCAGCGGAAATTACAAGTAAAAGGAAGGTGTTTAGCTGATGCACAACTTTTTTTATAATGGCAAATGGCTTAGTCAATTCGGCGGTCGTATAGTTAATGCACCTTATCACTCTGTTGCTCAGCGTGATTTTGAGCTTATATCAATTCCATGGCGAAGCGGTGATATAGTGCAGGACAACGGCAGATACAAGAATGTTGATTTTGAGCTGCAAATAGCTTTAATGCCTTTACTTGCTCACACAACTGCTCAATATCTTGCGTATAAAATTATAGATTGGCTTTCTGAATTTAACGATTATCAAACATACAAGGACACTTACAACAAAGGCTACTTCTGTTATGCTGTTGTAAGTAATCTTGACACAATTCAGCGTGAGTTACCAACATATCTCACAACTAATGTTAAATTCAGTCGTAAGCCGTATTGGTATGCACAGACAGAGCCTATAAGCCTTGCTAGCGGTCAAAAGCTAAATTTACTCAACCCTGAAAGAATGCAGTCAAATCCGCTTTACAAGCTCACGGGTACGGGTGCTTCTGCAACGCTAACGATAAACGGGGAAACACTATCTATAAAAAATTCAATTAACGCAGATTACACAGTCCTTGACGGTGAAAATATGCAGTATTACTCTGTTAAAAACGGCATTAAATCTTATATCTCACCTCTCTTGCCGCAGCAATTTAAAGTAGGAAAGAATGAGATTATCGCCAATCAGGTTATTGGTTCGCTTACACTTGAGCCAAATTGGAGGCGCTTATGATACCTTTGATCTACGAAACGACAAGCAGAATATTATCGCTCAACTCAATGCACTACCTCGGCAGGCTTACTGGTTGCACAGAATGTACCGTCGAAGAGTCACGCAATGCAGATTACACATTAAATGCAAGCGTTGTTAAAAACTCCGAATGTGCCGAAAGTGCTGTTATACAAAATTATATATACGCAAAGCCAAACCCAGCAGACGAAGCACAATTTTTTGAAATCTACGAGGTAGTAGAAAAAAACAATGTGCTTAGTATCAAAGCGAAGCACATCAAACATAACTGCTATAACAACATTCTTGCCGCAGGCGAAACATCAGCACAACTCTATTCACCTGCGGAGGCTTACGAAAATTTAGACGCTCTTTTTGACAACAACTATGTATTTTCGTCAGATATAACGAACAGAAAAAGCATCAACCTCGGCTACACTCAAGTATGCACACTTGGTGACTTTCTCGGCGGTTTAGAGGGCAGTTTGCTTGACCTGTTTGGGGGCGAATACAAATGGAATAATTTTAATGTTTCATTGTTAAAAAATCGAGGGCAGAAACGAGCGTATAGCCTCAAGTGGGGCGACAATATATCAAGCTATGAAAAAACTCAATCAAGTGAAACTACGATAAGTCATGTGTGTGCTTATGCTACTGTTTATGATGAATTTTCAAAGCAAGACATACAGATAATTGCTGACCCTTATGAGATTTTTGAACAAAAATCAAAAACAAATAAACTAAGTGTATATTCAGTTCCTGACAATCTTGTTAACGGAATAATTGTCAATTCTTCAACAGGCGACGGATATGAATTTGTCAAAAACACTTGCAGAATAGCAGCAACGGCTTATATAGGAGGAGATAAACTCGGCGAGATCAAGAGCAATATTAAAGTTGATGTAGAAGCGGTCCTTGACGATATGCAACAGTTTAATCTTTGCGATACTGTTACAGTAATCTTAAGTGACAGTATTGCAGCGGAATCCAAAATAGTCAAAACTACATATGATACACTTAGAGAACGGTATAAACAGCTTGAGCTTGGTTCGTTCAAAACTAAGCTATCTGATTTCGTAAAATGAGGTGAACATAATTGAATGTAAAATACAAACTTAATCTTGATGTATACAAAGACAGAAATTACGAAAGTATAATAGTCGCTCAAAATGATGACAAGTCACGCATCATTGAATGTAAGCTATATGCTGATTCACAACCGATAGTGCTATCTTCAAGCGTTACCGCTGCGTTTAACGCAACTGTGGATAATGTTATCGTCGCTGAAAATGTGCCTTGTATAGTTGCAGACAATGTGGTTAAAATCACTCTTGCGAAATCGATGCTACAGCTCGCAGGTATGATGAAGTGCGAGCTTGTGCTAAGTGAGAACGATACAATCTTGACAAGTCAGCATTTTAGTGTTTTTGTGAACAAGTCAGTAATAAATACAAAATCTAAATATGAACCGGCAGGCTCAAATTTAGCAACCAAAAAGGATGTTAATTCCGCAATCAAAACCGCATCTGCAAAAATGATAGAAAAAGACTCTTTGCTCAATACATCTACAAGCATTAATCTCACATCGCTTGAGGACACAGAGCAGACAGCAAACGGCGTTACAATTTCAGTCAGCAACAACAAAATAACACTAAGCGGCACATCTACCGCTGCGGTTAATTTCTATCTCAAACTTAAGCGTGCGGTTACTCTTGAACAAGGCAAAGCATATTGCTTATCGTTGCAGAATTTTGCTAATATTACAAACAGCGGTTGTGTGTTCTATCCTGCGAATAGTCAGACGGTAATCAGCTCATCTTGGCTCTTGTCAGAAGTTAGTGCTTTTAAAAATGCAGCGGCTACTTATACAGCAACAGAAAATGTAGTCGTTAATTCTATTAAAATTGCGGTTGCTGCAAATCGACTGATTGATAATAGTTGCAATCTTCAACTTGAACAGAACAACAAAAAATCAGCGTATGCAAATCCTGATTTTATAAGCGAAAGCATTAAGCCTGAGTTGTATCAAACTCCTGATTATACAATGCACTATTTATATGTTTCAAACGATTACAATGAATCTACTGAGGGTTTTGGTGTTACAAAGTTCAACTCTATTCTGTCGGCTAATGATAGCATAACAGACAATAACTATCATAATCGCTACACAATCATCGTTGCACAAGGCACATATACTGATATGCAAGATAGATACGCAGGTTTGTCCGATGTGGGGCTTGTAGGTTATCGTGGTGTAATGATGAAAGACTATGTTTATTATGAGTCTGAGAACATCTATAACCCCTCTGCAACTATAATCAAATGGGACGGAGCAACAGGATTTGATAAGTCTGCACTGAAATCTGAGGACATAATCAAAAAATGCCCGTTCCATCTCGACCTCAATGTTCACACACACATTAAAGGGTTCACTTTTGATTGTAAAAATATCCGTTATGCTCTTCACCTTGAAAGCGGCGGCACAGGCTATGCAACTGATTGGGTTGTATCAAATTGTGTTTTCAAGTGGGGCGGTCGTGCGGATTGCGTTGATTACATTGGTAAAACTACTGTTCCTGTTTTTGGTTGCGGTCATAGTTTTGGGGAAAATGGTTTAATTGAAAATTGCAAAATCATTGTTGAAAATTGCACGGTTGGTTATCAAAGTCACGAAAATGCAGACAAGAGTAGTTTTGGTCTTGCACTTAAAACAGGTGCAAATATTACTATTAGAAATTGTGATTTCGGCGGTACAGAGATACAAGCAAGAACATTAAAGGGTGCATATTCAGATACACCGAATGTACTTACTGTTGACCGCTGCGTCAACATATCTGACGTTAAAAAGTTGTATGCGGCTCCGGCAACGAAATGTGACTGGACAGTTGTTGAAAATCTAAGACAAGGGTAACTTGTGTTGATATTTCGGAATTTCAGCAAAGAGAGTAACAGTAAATATCAAATTATAAAAACAAGGAGGAAATTTTATGAGTAATTCAAAACTTGTAAACTACACAAAACTTAGTCCGAATCATTCGGGAGCAAGAACACATAGTATTGACCGAATTACTCCTCACTGTGTGGTAGGACAGTGTTCAGTTGAAACGCTCGGTAATATTTTTATGGATGCCGACCGAGAGGCAAGCTGTAATTACGGTATCGGTGCCGATGGTAGAGTGCTACTCTGCGTTGACGAGGAGAATCGTTCTTGGTGTTCTTCAAGCAACAGCAACGACCAGAGAGCAGTCACTATTGAGTGTGCAAGCGAGCTTAAACACCCTTACGCATTTAACGAAAAAGTTTATAATAAGCTCGTTGAGCTTTGCGTTGACATCTGCAAGCGTAACGGCAAGAAAAAGCTTCTGTGGATTAACGATAAAAATAAGGCTTTAAATTATAGCACTAAGTCAGACGAAATGCTCCTGACCGTTCACAGATGGTTTGACGACAAGGCTTGCCCAGGTGATTGGCTTTATAATCGCCTTGGTAACCTTGCAAAAAGCGTTACAGAACAACTTGGTGGTAAAGTTGAAAAGCCAACGCTGACTTATCGTGTGTACGCAGACGGCAAGTGGTACAGCGAGGTCAAGGGCTTGTCAAATGTAGCAGGACGAAAGAAACAAGCTATTTCAGCCGTTGCAGTTAAGGTCAGCAAAGGCGATATAAGGTATAGAGTGCATTTGCTCAACGGTGACTGGCTACCGTGGGTTGACGGATACGACATCAAGGACGATATCAACGGCTATGCAGGTATCAAAGGCAAGGTTATTGACGGCTTACAGGTTGAATTTGAGGGAGTCGGCGATTATAAGGCTACATATCGTGTGCGTATGCAAGGTGAAAAGAGATTCCTTGGCTGGCAGTATAACGGCGAGAAAGATACAAAGCAAGACGGCTATGCTGGCATTATCGGCGGGAAGATAGATGGTTTGCAGATTACACTTACATAACGGAGGTATAAAACAATGAAAGACAATATTATTCAGGCTACTGTTTCAGTAGCACTTGGAGCATTGGCAGCATATTTCAATGTTTTGCTCGTGCCGCTCACAATTCTTATCGTTGTAATGATAATTGACTATGCAACAGGAATGACATCTGCGTGGAAAAGCGGAAAACTTGAAAGCAAGACAGGCTTAATCGGCATATTAAAAAAAGTAAGCTACCTTGTGCTCGTTGCAGTTGGAGGTGTAGTAGACTATTTAATCTCCGCAGGCTTAGCCGCTGCGAATGTTGAAATAAGCATTACATACTGTTGCGGTCTTATCGTGTGCGTATGGCTCATCATCAACGAATTAATCTCAATCCTCGAAAATCTCTCGGAGTTAGGCACGCCAATTCCGAAATTTCTTGTAAATATCGTCCGCCGATTGAAAAATACAGTTGAAAGCAAGACAGATTCAGAAACAAATAAAAAAGAATAGCGTAAATAAAGCGCCCCTCGAGTACCGAATTGGTATCCGAGGGGCTGTTTTTAATTTGCATACGGTTTTATATACACATCGAAAAGGTAGCACTCTTTGCGTGAACTTCACAGGATTCTTTTCTGAGTTCGTATTTTTTTCATGTTAAATCTCTCCTTCGCAATATTATCGAGCTTTTCAATGATAAGTTTTTCAACATATATAGGCGGTTTGCTCTTACCACCCTCCCAATTCTCGATTGTTCGCAGCGGAATTTCAAGTAAGTCGCTCATAGCCTGTTGCGTTAGTCCTGCGTTAAGTCGTGCGTCTTTGATTTTCATAGTGAAAACTCCTTTAAAACTATTTGAGATGTTGTTCATCTCTTATCTTGATTACATTATACCACCATAATAGTGGGCTGTCAATAGTTATTTTGAATTTTTTAAAAATTATTTTTAAAAAATATAAACTACGAATAAACTACAAACATTTATTTGTAAAGCAAAAAGTGCCGATAAACACTGAACTTTTATAAATAAATATCTTGACTGTTAATCATGATGTCACTGGTTCGAGCCCAGTTGGGGGAGCCATAACAGA
>ERZ773116.996-NODE-996-length-28480-cov-151.875849_pt1 | contig 28480 bp, 18 predicted proteins | sample MGYA00580563_ERZ773116 | MGnify/ENA primary metagenome ERZ773116 (study PRJEB29015, sample SAMEA2737864) | human gut metagenome | biome: human gut; feature: human-associated habitat; material: faeces | place: China | collected 2012 ... | reverse complement strand
TTCAGCAAGGGTATGTTCAAAGTCAACGCCAAGGCAGTTCTTGCCTCGGGTGGGGATCATCTCCGACTTATGGGAGGTTATGCTGTCTATGACAAGTCGGACGATTATAAGTACAAGTACACCCCTCTAAGGTCGGTCACAGGATTCGTCTCGGCAAGTTATGGCCAGCAATGGCAATTCATCCTGTTCGCCGGAGGCATGACGGCGTTGGGTGCCGGTCATGACCTGATCACAGATGACGAGACAGGTTATGCGAAGACCGCCTACATCTATTACTTTGATGGAGGCTTCAAGAATATCCGCTACATGTTTCGTGTCGCTCCGGCGGTCGCGTTCAATCTCGAAAGACTTACATGCGCCATTGAATATAATAGCACAGGCGTGATTTATGGACAGATGAATGAGTTGAATGCCAGAGGGTTGGCTAATATGGGGGAACATCTGATCATCAATCATAGAATCCTTGGAGTGGTGAGATATTCATTTTAGTGTCATGGTTTAGTGAATATTTTGTCAAAAAATCTTGTCTTTTAGAATATTTTTCCGATATTTGCCGTGTTGAACTAATAGAATGAGAAGTTTCAATCATATCCACCTACATCTTCACCATCGCCAGAAGCGGAGGTGACTTTGTCGTGGGTATCTGTTTATGAGAGATATTAAGGTCAAGGCTCGCTTCCGTTTTGGTGGCGGGCCTTTTTTATAAAACGAACGACAAATGTTAAGAATCGCGATTCAGGCCAAAGGCCGTTTAAGTGAAGAAAGCCTCACACTGCTGCGTGAGGCCGGTATCGAGGTGGATGACACCAAGCGGAAATTCCTGTCCAGATCCAGTAATTTCCCGGCTGAGATACTCTATTTGAGAGACGATGACATTCCACAGGCAGTCGCTCAAGGCGTGACGGATTTGGGTATCGTAGGCTACAATGAAGTCTGCGAGAGGGGTGAGGCAGTGGAGGTTGTTGACCGTCTGGGCTTTGGACCGTGCCGCATTTCTTTGGCGATCCCCAAGTCTGAAGAATATACCGGACTGGAATATTTCAACGGTAAGCGGATAGCTACATCGTACCCGAACATCTTGAGCAAATTTCTGAAAGATAAAGGAATAGATGCATCGATCAACGTTATCGCAGGCTCTGTGGAGATCGCTCCGACCGTTGGTATGAGCGATGCTATCTTCGATATCGTATCTTCCGGCGGGACGCTTGTGAGCAACGGGCTCAAGGAGGTTGAGAAGGTGGTGTTCTCGGAGGCGGTGCTGATTTCGGGTGGCAATCTTTCGGATGAAAAGACTAAACTTCTGGAACAGATAAAGTTCCGCTTTAACGCTGTCCGGGACAGCCGTGGAAAGAAATACCTGTTGATGAATATCCCCAACGACCGGATCGAGGATGCCATCCAGATTGTTCCGGCGATGAGGAGCCCGACTGTGCTGCCGCTTGCGCAAAGCGGGTGGTCTTCACTGCATTCCGTTGTGGATGAGAGCGTTTTGTGGGAGAAGATCGAAAGTTTGAAGGAGATTGGCGCGGAAGGGATTCTTGTGCTCTCGGTTGAGAAGATGGTTTTGTAGGTGTTGAATATTTATTCGTTATTTTATGCGGAATTTTGATTGTACGGTCACTTCGACAAACTCAGTGACCCCAATATATAATAACCCTCCCCGGATCGAATGGCCGAAACTGATCTCAAGGGCCGCTGAAAGCGATTCCGACATCGATGCAAGTGTAAGAGCCACCCTTGAATATGTCCGGACACAAGGCGACAAGGCTGTTCTGGATCTGGAGTCCCGCTATGACAACATAGTTTTTACTTCTGTTGAAGCCTTGAAAGTCAGCGACAAGGAAATCGCGGAAGCCACCGCTTCCGTTTCACCAGAGTTAAAGGCGGCCATCGCACAGGCATATTCAAACATCAGGAAATTTCATAGCGCGCAGATGCCGCAAACAGTTAAGGTTGAGACTTCACCCGGTGTCGTCTGCTACCAGAAGGCCGTTCCGCTCCGTAGGGTCGGACTGTATATTCCTGGCGGGCGCGCGCCTTTGTTCTCGACGGTTCTGATGCTGGCCGTCCCTGCCTCCGTGGCTGGCTGCCCTGAAATCGTTCTCTGCACACCTCCTGACAAGGATGGGAAAGCCAATCCTGTCATAGTCTATGCGGCTTCGGTCTGTGGAGTCAGGAATATATTCAAAATCGGTGGCGCTCAGGCCATTGCGGCTATGGCTTATGGAACGGAGACGCTCGCCAAATGCGACAAGATTTTCGGCCCTGGCAACCGTTATGTGATGAAGGCCAAGCAGATGGTCGGGCTGTCGGTCGCAGCGATCGATATGCCGGCCGGTCCGTCAGAGGTTATGGTGCTGGCTGACTGGACCGCTGATCCTGAGTTCGTCGCAGCTGACTTCCTCTCCCAGTCGGAGCACGGGCCGGACAGCCAGTCGATTCTGGTCTGCACATCGGAGGCTATCGCAAAATCCGTGGTGGATGCAGTCGCAAGACAGACCGCAAGGCGGAGTCGGGGAAGCATCATTGCCAAAGCGTTGGATTACAGTCGGATGGTCGTTCTTACGAGCCGTGAGGACATCATCGATTTCGCCAATGAATATGCTCCTGAACATCTCATCATATCTATGCGTGATCCTTGGAGCGTGGCGGATAAGGTGGTAGCCGCCGGGAGCATATTCATTGGAAATTATTCTCCTGAAAGCGCCGGTGATTATGCTTCAGGAACGAATCATACTTTGCCGACGAGTGGTTGGGCGCGTTCGTTCAGCGGGTTGAATCTGGATGCGTTTATGAGGAAGATGACGATTCAGGAGATTTCGCGTGAGGGTTTGTCCGGCCTTGGGAACACAATCCGTACAATGGCTTTGGCCGAAGGGCTTGACGCTCACGCCGCCGCGGTTGAAGTAAGACTTGAAAAATAATCAGTAATGAATATAGAAGACGTTCTTAAACTCGTAAGGCCAAACATCTTAGGTCTTGAGGCATATTCGACCGCCCGGGACGACTGTGGCTCGAACCAGCCGGAAATATTTCTGGATGCCAACGAGAATCCTTACAACAATGGCATCAATCGGTATCCGGACCCACATCAGAAAGCCTTGAAGGCCAAGGTCGCGGAAATCAAAGGAATTTCTGCGGATAGCCTGTTCATCGGCAACGGGAGCGACGAGGCGATTGACCTTGTTTACCGTGTGTTCTGCGTACCGGGAGCAAGCAATGCCGTGTCCATCGCTCCGAGTTACGGGATGTACGAGGTGGCAGCCGCGATGAACGACATTGAATTCCGGAAAGTCCAGCTGAGGCCGGATTTCTCAATGGACACAGAGGCGATGCTTTCCGCGGCGGACTCCAAGACAAGGCTGATGTTCATCTGCTCGCCGAACAACCCGACAGGAAACTCGTTCCCGGTTGAGCAGATCGAGGATATTCTTGAAAGGTTCGGCGGCGTGGTGGTGCTGGATGAGGCTTACATCGACTTTTCGGTCAGGCCTTCGCTGACATCTTTGGTCAAGAGATACCCTAACCTGATTGTGCTCCAGACGCTTTCAAAGGCTTGGGGTATGGCAGGTCTCAGAATTGGATTGGCGATCGCGGATCCTGCTGTCATCGCTTTGATGTCCAAAGTCAAATATCCGTACAACATCAATGTTCTGGCTCAGAAGATGGCATTGATGAAACTTGACGAGGCGGCCAAGGACAAGGCTGTGGCCGAGATTGTGGGGCAGCGGTTCCGCTTGGAAAAAGAATTGGCCAAATGCCCGGAGGTCAAGGGAATATATTCAAGTGACGCTAACTTTTTGTTGGTTAGGTTTGAGAATCCGGATGAGGTTTACGAGAGGCTGCTTGCGGGAGGAGTCATTGTGCGGAATCGTTCCAAGGTTTCAGGTTGCGAGGGGTGCCTTCGCATCACAGTCGGCACTCCGGTGGAGAATGACAGACTGCTTCGGCTGCTGTCCTCTTCGGTCGCTGAGCCTGTCGAAGCGACCACCCCCGGTATGGAAATATTAGGCGAAAGACATATCCGAATTGTCCGTAATACCAAAGAGACAAAGATTGCCCTTGAATTGGATCTGGATTCCATCGGAGGCTCCGGACACATTTCCACCGGTCTCCCGTTCTTCGACCACATGCTTGAGCAGATCCCGAACCACGGAGGCGTGTCGCTGGCCATAGAAGCCAAAGGAGACCTGCAAGTCGATGAACACCACACGATCGAGGATGTGGGTATTGTTCTGGGCGAGGCCATCGGGGCTGCCCTCGGTGACAAACTCGGCGTGGCCCGCTACGGCTTTGTGCTGCCTATGGACGACTGTGACGCGGCTGTGCTGCTGGATTTCGGAGGACGGATTGATTTCAGATGGAACGCGGAGTTCAATCGGGAGAAGGTCGGCGATGTTCCGACCGAGATGTTCAGCCATTTCTTCCAGTCGGTCAGCTCCGGGGCAAGATGCAACCTGCACATCCGGGCCGAGGGCGGGAACGAGCATCACAAGGCCGAGGCGATCTTCAAGGCATTCGCCAGAGCATTAAGAATGGCTGTAGCCAAGACCCCGTTCCCTTACGAACTCCCATCAAGCAAAGGCGTGCTATGATTGCGATTGTGGACTACAAGGCCGGCAACATCCGCTCGGTCGAGAATGCCTTGCGAAGGCTTGGCGCGGAGTATGTCCTGACCTCTGATCCGGAAATCATCCGTCGGGCCGATCATGTGATGCTTCCCGGGGTGGGCGAGGCTTCCTCCGCAATGAGATCCTTGGAGGACACGGGCCTTATCCCCCTCATCAAGAGCTTGACCCAACCTGTTTTGGGAATATGCATCGGCCTGCAGCTGATGTGCGCCTCAAGCGAGGAGGGCGGTGTGGAATGTATGGGAATATTCAAATCCAAAGTCACCCGTTTCCCTGAAGCTTCGGGCGTGAAGATACCTCACACCGGCTGGAACACCATATCCGGGCTGCGCGGCCCGCTTTTCAGGAATATTCCCGAAGATTCGTTCGTCTATTATGTGCATTCGTACAGCGCGGGAATATTCCCGGATCAGACTGTCGCCGCGACTGAATATGCCGGTGTCCGTTTCAGCGGGGCGCTCCAGCGGGACAATTTCTTCGGGACGCAGTTTCATCCGGAGAAGAGCGGTTCGGTCGGGGCTGAGATATTAAAGAATTTTATTGAATATGAAGAATTTTAACATAATCCCGGCCATAGACATAATCGGCGGCCGGTGTGTGCGTCTCACTCAAGGGGACTACGCGAAAGAGAAAGTATATTCGGACAACCCTGTCGAGATGGCGAAAAGTTTTGAGCGGGCCGGCGCGACAAGGCTGCATCTTGTGGATCTGGAAGGTGCAAAGGCCGCCTGTCCGAAGAACCTGGATGTGCTAAGGAATATAACCAATGCGACCGGTCTGAAAGTTGAGTTTGGCGGCGGAGTGAAGTCGGAGGAGTCTTTGACCGCTGTTCTGGATGCCGGGGCTGAATATGTCATCTGCGGAAGCGTGGCCTTTACCGAACCGGACATATTCAAGAAATGGCTTGGCCGCTATGGGGAAAAAATCATCCTCGGGCTGGATCTGAAGAATGGTCTGGTCGCGACACACGGTTGGAAGGAGATTGTCCCGATGTCAGCCGTGCAGGCTATGGAGTCTTTTGAAGGACTTGTGCGTCAGGCTATTGTGACCGAGGTTTCGAGGGACGGGATGTTGCAGGGCGTGAATCTTGAGTTTTACGCCGGCCTTCAGCAACAGTTCCCGGACGTGGAGATCATCGTGAGCGGGGGCGTGTCCAATTACGAGGATCTGGAGGAATTGAGAAGATCCGGACTTCGCTCGGCCATTGTCGGGAAGGCTATCTATGAGGGACGGGTCAGACTTGAGGATTTGTTCAGGTAATATGTTGGCGAAGAGAATTATACCTTGTCTGGACGTGAAGAACGGACAGGTAGTGAAAGGGATCAATTTCGAGGGCTTGCGTGAGGTGGGCGATCCTGTGGAGATGGGAGCTTTCTACTCTGAGCAGGGGGCTGACGAGTTGGTCTATCTGGACATCAGCGCGTCATCGGAAGGACGACGAACTTTCACGGATCTGGTCTCTCGGATTGCGGAACGGATTGACATTCCGTTCACTGTGGGCGGAGGAATATCTTCGTTCGAGGATGCGGCCCGGCTGTTGGATGCCGGGGCTGACAAGATCACGATAAACACGGCGGCTGTGCTTCAGCCGGAGATCATTTCCAGGATCGCATCACGCTACGGCTCCCAGTTTGTTGTCGTGGCGATTGACGCGAGGACGGTCGCTTCTATGGCCGCTGAGCCTGTCGAAGCTACATCCCTGTACGGCAATGCTTACTGGCAGGTAATGACCCACGGCGGCAAGACGCCGACCGACAAGGAGTTGTATTCCTGGGCCAAAGAAGTCCAGAACCTCGGTGCCGGTGAGATCCTCTTCACCTCCATGGATCACGACGGAACCCGGAACGGCTATGCCGTACAAGCATATTCCCGTCTCGCGGATGAACTCTCCATCCCCGTGATCGCCTCCGGTGGGGCGGGAAGCGTCGCTGACATCGAGGAAGTCCTGACGAAGGGCCGGGCCGACGCCGCCCTCGCCGCGAGCATATTCCATTACGGCGAAATCTCCATTCCCGATTTGAAAAGAACCCTCCGCTCACACGGAGTGAATGTAAGAATATAACGAACTTAATGAATATGATTGATTTTAAAACTCTTAAAGCCGGTGCTGACGGACTCGTGCCGGCCATCGTCCAGGACCGGAACACCCTTCAGGTTCTGATGCTCGGCTACATGAATGCCGAGGCTCTAGAAAAGACCCAGGCAAGCGGTCTGGTGACATTCTTCAGCCGCTCCCGCCAGACTCTATGGACAAAAGGGGAGACCAGCGGCAACTTCCTTCATCTTGTCTCCATTGCGGTAGACTGCGATTCGGACACTCTTCTTGTCCGCGCGATTCCTGACGGGCCGGCCTGCCACAAAGGCACAAAGACCTGCTGGGGGGACGCCGTGCCTACCAGTCTCGGTTTTATCCGCGAGCTTGAAAGCGTGATCAAAGGCCGTCACGAGCGGATGCCTGAGAAGTCCTACACCACATCCCTGTTCAAGGCCGGGATCCCGAGAATGGCCCAGAAGGTCGGCGAGGAGGCCGTCGAGACCGTCATCGAGGCCGTGAAAGGGGACGATGAACGTATGATCTACGAGGCCTCGGATTTGGTCTATCACCTTCTCGTGCTTTTGGTCAGCAAAGGCTACGGCATCACCGACCTGGAAAAGGAACTTGAGAAGAGGCATAAATAGTTGCCATAATTTCGTTTTTCACAGAACAGAATGCGAACTTAGCAAGCAGTTAGTGTAATACCGTTTTTCAGATGAGTTCAGACAGAATATTCATTTTTGACACCACTTTGCGTGATGGCGAGCAGGTGCCGGGGTGCCAACTCAACACTGTGGAGAAAATCCAGGTGGCAAAGGCCCTTGAAGAGTTGGGAGTAGATGTCATTGAGGCGGGTTTCCCTGTTTCCAGTCCTGGGGATTTCAATTCGGCCGTGGAGATTTCCAAGGCCGTCACCTGGCCGACGATCTGTGCGTTGACACGTGCCGTGGAGAGAGACATCGATGTGGCAGCGGAAGCCCTTAAATATGCCAAGCACAAGAGGATACACACGGGAATCGGAACTTCCGACTCCCACATAAGGTACAAGTTCAATTCCACCAGGGAGGAGATTCTTGAGCGTGCCGTAAGGGCTGTGAAATATGCCAAGAAGTATGTTGAGGATGTGGAGTTCTACGCCGAGGATGCGGGACGCACTGACAATGAATATCTTGCCAGAGTGGTTGAGGCAGCCATCAAGGCCGGGGCCACGGTCGTGAATATTCCTGACACGACTGGCTACTGCCTTCCTTCCGAGTATGCGGCTAAGATCAAGTATCTTGTTGACAATGTGGATGGGATTGACAAGGCTGTCATCTCGACCCATTGCCACAACGACCTCGGTATGGCCACCGCCAACACAATGTCCGGACTTCTTGCCGGCGCCCGCCAGTGTGAGGTAACAGTCAATGGCGTGGGCGAGCGTGCCGGCAACACGGCTCTGGAGGAAATCGCCATGATCATCAAGAGCCACAGCGACATCCCTCTCGTGACCAACATCAACACGACCAGGATCACACCGGTGAGCCGAATGGTCTCGAACCTTATGAATATGCCTGTTCAGGCGAACAAGGCCATAGTCGGGCGCAACGCCTTCGCGCACTCTTCAGGCATCCATCAGGACGGAGTTCTCAAGAATGTCAGTACCTACGAGATCATTGACCCTAAGGAAGTGGGGATTGACGACAACGACATCGTGCTTACCGCCAGAAGCGGCCACGCCGCCCTTAAATACCGTCTGGAGGTTCTTGGAATCAAGATGGAAGGCCAGAGACTTGACGCTTTCTACGATGAGTTCCTCAAACTGGCCGACAAGAAGAAGCAGGTCAGCGACGATGATCTCCTTGTGCTCGCCGGAGCCGACAGGGCTGAGGACCATCACGTCAAGCTAGAGTACCTCCAGGTGACCAGCGGCAAGGGTCTGAGACCTATCGCAAGTGTCGGTCTTGACATAGCCGGTGAGAAATTCGAGGCCGCTTCCAGAGGCAACGGTCCGGTTGACGCGGCGATCAACGCCCTCAAGATCATCATCAGGCGTCAGATGGTCATCAAGGAGTTCACCATACAGAACATCACCAAAGGCTCCGATGATGTGGGCAAGGTTCACATGCAGGTCGAGCATGACGGCCACGTGTATTATGGCTTCGGAGCCGACACCGACATCGTCACCGCGTCTGTGGAGGCGTTCATTGACTGCATAAACAAATTCAGGGGATGAACACACTTTTCGACAAGATTTGGGACAGTCACATCGTGTCCGTCATCGACGGTGGTCCCACTCAGCTCTACATAGACAGGCTTTACTGTCACGAAGTGACCAGTCCTCAAGCCTTCGAGGGCATAAGGAAGCGTGGCTGCGGTATTCTGCGCCCGGAGAGAATAATATGTATGCCTGACCACGACATCCCGACGGAAGGGACTGCTCTCGCGGATGATGTATGCCGTCGTCAGGTGGAGACTTTGGAACGGAACGCGGCTGAATTCGGTTTGGTCCATTATCCGATGATGAGTCCGGACAACGGTATTGTCCACGTTGTCGGCCCGGAGAAAGGACTTTCGTTGCCGGGAATGACGATTGTCTGCGGTGATTCCCACACATCCACTCACGGCGCCGTCGGAGCGGTCGCTTTCGGAATAGGCACGAGCGAGGTGGAGATGGTGCTCGCCACACAGTGCATCCTTCAGCAGAAACCGCGATCGATGAGGATAAGGGTTGAGGGAGAGCTCGGTAAAGGCGTGAGCGCCAAAGACGTGGCCCTCTATCTTATGATGAAACTTACTACTTCAGGCGCCACCGGGTACTTTATTGAATATGCCGGCTCGGCCATCCGCGGCCTATCAATGGAAGGTCGTCTGACACTCTGCAACCTGTCTATCGAGATGGGAGCCCGCGGAGGTTTCGTGGCCCCAGACGAGACCACTTTCGCCTATCTCAAAGGCCGTGAGTTCTCTCCTAAGGGGAAAGACTGGGACAAGGCGGTTGAATATTGGAGGACCCTACGCAGCGGAGAAGATGCTGTCTTTGACAAGGAATATGTGTTCGACGCCGCGGACATCAGTCCAATGATCACTTACGGAACGAATCCGGGTATGGGTATGCCGGTTGACGGTACCATCCCGTCTGACACGGCTCAGCGTGCGTTGGACTATATGGGCTTCTCCGCCGGAGAAAGGCTTCTTGGGCACAAGATCGATTATGTGTTTCTCGGAGCCTGCACCAACGGCAGGATTGAGGACTTCCGTGCCTTCGCCTCGGTCGTTAAAGGCCGCGGAAAGGCGGATGGGGTCACGGCCTGGCTCGTGCCTGGTTCGTGGGCCGTCAGACGTCAGATTGAGGAAGAAGGACTTGACAGGATTCTTGCGGATGCCGGATTCGAGATCCGCCAGCCGGGCTGTTCGGCCTGTCTTGCGATGAACGCGGACAAGATCCCGGCCGGTAAATATGCCGTTTCCACAAGCAACCGCAATTTCGAGGGACGTCAGGGCCCGGGCGCACGGACGATGCTTGCAAGTCCTTTGACTGCCGCCGCCGCGGCGGTGACAGGATGTATCACTGATCCAAGAGAATTGTTATGAAACAGAAATTCAACATAATAGAGAGTGGCTGCATTCCTCTTCCGATAGAGAATGTGGACACTGACCAGATCATCCCGGCCCGTTTTCTCAAGGCTACGACAAGGGATGAGAAGTTCTTCGGAGAAAACCTTTTCCGTGACTGGAGGTACGCTCCGGACGGAAGCATGATAAAGGACTTCGTGCTAAATGATCCTCGCTACAGCGGGTGCATCCTCGTGGCCGGAGCCAATTTCGGCTCGGGATCAAGCCGTGAGCACGCCGCGTGGGCTATCGCCGGCTACGGATTCAGAGCTGTGGTGTCAAGCTCGTTCGCCGACATCCACCGCAACAATGAACTCAACAGCTTCGTGCTGCCGGTCCAGGTCAGTCCGGATTTCCTTAAAAAGATTTTCTCCGCGATCTCGGCCGATCCCGCAGTGAGACTTCGCATAGACCTCCCGTCTCAGGAAGTGACCCTTTTGTCCGACGGAAGTTCAGAGCGTTTCGAGATAAGTGCCTACAAGAAGTATTGTTTTGAGAACGCTCTTGATGACATAGATTATCTGCTTGAACATAAAGACAAGATTGAAGAATATGAAACTGAACATAGCAAAATTGCTCGGTGACGGAGTCGGCCCGGAAGTGGTGGAACAGGCCGTGAAGGCCATTGATGCGGTCTGCCGGCGTTTCGGACACGAGGTCAAGTACAGATCCGCGCTTGTCGGAGCCTGCGCGATAGACGCTTGCGGCTCCGCCTTCCCTGATGAGACCCTGAAAGTGTGTCTTGACAGTGACGCGGTTCTGTTCGGGGCCGTCGGGGATCCGAAATATGATAACGATCCCACGGCCAAGGTACGTCCCGAGCAAGGCCTCCTTGCGATGAGGCGTGAATTGGGACTTTATGCCAACATCAGGCCTGTGGAAACCTTTCCGAGCCTGCTGGATCGTTCACCTCTCAGGCCGGAGATCGCCTCAGGCGCAGATTTCGTCTGCGTCAGGGAACTCACGGGCGGTATGTATTTCGGAGAGAAAGGCCGTTTGGACGGCGGCGACACAGCGTACGACACCAACATCTACCACCGCTATGAGGTTGAGCGGATCCTGCGTAAGGCATATTCATTGGCGATGCTTCGCCGTAAGCATCTGACGGTGGTGGACAAGGCGAATGTGCTGGAGTCTTCGAGGCTCTGGAGGCAGGTGGCCCAAGAGATGGCTCCTGAATATCCAGAAGTTCAGACTGACTATATGTACGTTGACAACGCTGCCATGAAACTGATCACCGGCCCACGCTTCTTCGATGTACTCGTCACCGAGAACACGTTCGGGGACATCCTGACCGATGAGGCCAGCTGCATCTCCGGTTCGATGGGACTGCTCGCGTCGGCATCGCTTGGAGAACATACCGGTGTCTATGAACCGATCCACGGCTCCTATCCCCAGGCCGCGGGACGTGATGTGGCCAATCCCCTTGCCACAATCCTTTCAGCCGCGATGATGTTTGAGTACGCTTTCGGGCTGAAGCGCGAGGGCGCGGCGATCCGCAAAGCTGTCGGTGAGAGCATTGACCGTGGTTTCGTCACCGAGGACCTGGCTTCCTTCGGAGCGCGTCCTTTGGGTACGTCAGAGGTGGGTGACAAGGTCGCGGAGTTGATAGAGAACGATAATTAATGTATTGATATGAACGAACTTGACTGGGGAAGCCTCGGCTTCCATTACAGAAAGACAAACGCCATTGTCTTCAGCCTCTACCGCGACGGGCAATGGCCTGAACCCCAACTTACCGACGATTTCGATTTCCATTTCAACGCTTTCGCCGGGGTGTTTCACTATGGTAATTCCTGCTTTGAGGGGCTTAAGGCCTTTCGTGGAAAGGACGGAAAGGTCCGCCTTTTCAGGCCGGACGAGAACGCCAGACGTCTCCGGCGCAGTGCCGACCGTCTTTCGATGGCCGCTCCTTCCGAGGAACTGTTCCTGAAAATGTGCGAGATGTGTGTGAAAGCCAATCTGGATTTTCTCCCTCCGTACGGACATAATGCGTCCATGTACCTGCGTCCTGTGCTCGAAGGCATTGACCCGCAGCTGAGCATCTGCTCCTCAAGCGAGGTTCTGTTTTCGGTCATGTGTGCTCCTGTCAGCACGTATGCCAAGGCTGGGGTGCTTACGCCGGTGACCGCTGTCATCTCGCGTGACTACGATAGGGCCGCTCCTGACGGTACCGGCTCCTACAAGATAGGAGCTAACTACGCGATGTCTCTTTATCCTTACAATCTGGCTCATTCTCAGGGTTATACAGAACTGCTGTTCCTTGATCCCGCCACCAAGACGAGGATTGATGAGTTCGGGTCTTCCAACTTCATCGGCATCAAGGGCGACACCTATGTGACCCCGTTATCCGACAGTGTGCTGCCTTCAATCACTAACAAGTCTCTCCGCACCATCGCCGAGGATCTCGGAATGAAGGTGGAGGTAAGGCCGATTCCGGTAGAGGAGCTTGCCGATTTCGATGAGGTCAACGCCTGCGGCACAGCGGTGGTGATCACCCCCATCCGCTCTATCGACGACAAGCCTCTTCTGGAGGGCTCCGAGGTTTCACGCACCTATGTAATGCCTTCCGGAACGGAGTGTGGTAGAAAAAGCCGCGCCCTTTATGATCGCATCCGTGGCATCCAGGACGGCATAGAGGAGGATCCGCACGGTTGGTGCGTTGAGGTATAGCCGGTCGCTGGACTTGTCGAAGCGCCGACACGTGATTCTTCACGAAGGTTTCTTGCAAATCATAAAATCAAATCTTAAATTTGCAAGAAAACTGTAGTGGCGTGATATTAAGAACAATGAAGCAGAAAGCCGTAGCGCTTTCGCTGAAAGCGATCCGCGCGGTTTCATCTCGACTTATCCAGACAAAACCATCATCGATGAGGTTCAAAGAGTTCCGTCCTTGCTCTCCTATCTTCAGACACACAGCGATGATGTAGGAGGTGACGGAATGTACATTCTCACAGGTTCTCAGAATCTGCAACTTATGGAAGCCGTGGATCAATCGCTGGCCGGTCGGGTAGGATTGCTCCACCTCCTTCCTTTTTCAAGGCAAGAGATGAAAGACGGTGGTATCTTTCCTGAATCCACAGATGCGAAACTGCTTAACGGGTGCTATCCGCGTCTGTACGATAAAGGTATTTCGCCAACCGATTATTATCCGAACTACATCAATATGTATGTCGAGCGTGATGTGAGAAACATCAAAGACATCACCGACCTCGGCAAATTCACCAGATTTCTTAAACTTTGCGCGGCAAGAACCGGACAGCTTCTGAACAAGTCTTCACTGGCAAATGATTGCGGAATATCTGTGCCCACAGTTGACTCTTGGCTCTCAATTCTGGAATCAAGCTATATCATATTCCTTCTTAAGCCAGACCATAAAAATTATTCAAAGCGCCTGGTGAAGACTCCGAAACTGTACTTCTATGACACGGGACTCGCCGCTTCTCTTCTTGAGATAAAAACTGAGACCCAAATGAACACTCATTATCTTAGGGGGAATCTCTTTGAGAATATGGTTGTGGCAGACTTTATCAAAAATGATTTCAATAAAGGAATAATAGAGCCTTCGGTTTCTTTTTGGAGAGACAGTGCCGGCAATGAAGTGGACCTGATCTACAGAGATAGTGACAAAGAGGACGCGTTTGAGATAAAGTCAGCGGAGACATTCAATGAATCGTTCCTGGATGGACTGAAATACTGGTCAAAATATTCAGGAGCCAAGCCCTCGCAATTGCACGTAGTCTATGGTGGTACCACTCCAATGGCCAGATCCGAGGCAAGCGTGGAAGTGTTCAGATAAAAACAAAAAGGGGACTATATGCCCGTTGACTAACTTTCATCATTGGGAGTTCTGGTCTGTTGGCTATCTTTTTCCGTATCGCACCAACGTCCGGATGATCGCGGCAGCCGATAATTGTGTTTTTTAACGGCATATAGTGCCTTTAAGATTAACAAGGCACATAGCGCGGCTCCGAGGCTTCGCAGCCTATTCCATAATATGCCAAAAACACTCAGGTGCGCTAACATATTCGCACCTGGAAGAGTAACATATTGTTCGTCAAGCCGATGATGTTGCAGGTGCGCATGGTTTCTCGCACCTGGAAGTTCGGAACACCAATAGAACGCCCTGTACCGCGGGCATCGACTCCTAGGTGTGCGAATACACTCGCACCTAAAATGTTAAGTCGATAGTAATCAGATGGTTGATGTTTCAGGTGCGCATAGTTTTTCATACCTGGAAGAATGGTCTCCAATTGTTTTGCAAGACAGGAAATGTACGGAATCAGTATCGTCCCGCAAAAGCCACTTGCGGACAGTCAAGATTTTACAAAATGCTTTCAGCCACATAATGTTCCTATGCCCACAGAGGTCTGATCGGGCTGAAAAACCCGAAACTCGGAATACAAGATTTTCACGTCAATGTGCCCTCAAGACGCTTCTATCAGGCTTTGGGCTGAAAGCGTTTCGTAAATTCACGATGAAATCGGCGTGAGGTAACATTCCTGATTGGTGCCGGGAAGGAAAGCCACTTTTTCACCCGAAGCATAAGCCTGGAATCTTCTGCCACACCCTGTCTTATTGTATGACTAAGATGGAAATCAAGCTCCTGACATACAGATCATTGCGCAGGAGCGTCAACTAACCGTGATTGTTTAAGCATCAGTACTATAAGCCAAATGTTAGTCAACTCCGATATAGTTCCCAAAGCAAAAAGCAAGCATCCCTTTTAGGGAAAAGATGCTTGCTTTTACTTCTTTCTTTCAATAATATATTACCATCGCAAGGATAAAGAAATTTTTTCAGATTGTCATGGGATAACCCTTCAATGTTTTACAATGTAATATTGTTTCACACTCTGCCGGCAATGTGCTTGGCGCAGGACTTTTCTTTTGTCGTGATTTTTGTGTAAGTTTGCAGGTTAAACAGACAGTCAGGAAATGTTTAGGAAACTTGCGGACAGAATGAAGGAGTTCAAGCTCACGATGAGGATGAAGCTGACGCTGAGCCTCAGCGCGATAGCCGTGACACTGCTTGTCTCCAGTGTGATCTCCATCATGGAGTACTATAGGATGAGCAACTATGTGTCGGATCTCATCGCGGACAACATCAGGAGCGTCAATGTCGCGCAGAAATTGTCCGAAGTCACGAACAAGTACAATCTGGATCTTCTGGCCCTGATCGGTGACAACTCGGTCAACACTCTTCCGGACTTCCATCAGAAGGAGTTCATGGGGCATTGCGACTCGCTTCGCAACTCCTTGACTTCCGACAAGATGGTCCCGCTGACTGATTCTGTTGTCTATGCGTATTCAGCTTACATGCTGACTTCGCTGGAACTGAACGACGTGATGCTGTCGGACTTCATCGACACCAGGGCTTGGTACTTCGACAGGCTTCAGCCCAAGTTCAGGAGGCTGAACCACTACATTGATGTGCTCAACGAGGCAATCTACGATGACCTGAAGAAGAACTCCCTGACGTTCCAGAGGGGGTTCTACAGGAGCATCATTCCGGGTGCTGTGGCTGTGGGTGTCGGGCTGCTGCTTGTGCTGATGCTGTTGTTCTTCCTGCTGGTGTTCTATGTGAATCCTATCTACAGGATGCTTTCCGGGCTGAACAACTACAGATCCTACAACAAGAAATACTCCTACTCCTTCGAGGGTGATGACCAGCTGGCGGAACTTAACGACGGCATCACGGAACTGACGGGGGAGAATCAGATGCTGCGCAAGAGGGTGGCCAACCTGCGGGCCAAGGTCGCTTCGACAGGCTCCGCTCATAATAATAATTAAAGAATATCCAAATGAACATCAAGGTGATATCCAGAAACGTTGGCTACGCTCTGCTTGTCAGTGCGCTGTTCATGTTCCTGTCCATTCTGGTCTCTGTGGCGAACGGCAATGACAGTGCCCTCGCCGCCCTGATGATCAGCTTCACGATCACCTTCACCGTCGGTGTGTTCCCGTTCATATTCGTAAGAAAATCGGCTGCCATCACGTTGAAGGACGGCTACATGATCATCGCGCTGTCCTGGCTGCTGTCCTTCATCTTCGGGATGCTTCCGTATGCGCTCTGGGGAGGGCCGTTCACGATCATAAACGCCTGGTTTGAAAGTGTTTCCGGATTCACGACGACCGGCTCGACAATCCTTGACAACGTTGAGGCGCTGCCGAACAGCCTGCTGTTCTGGCGTTCCTCGACGCACTTCATCGGAGGCTTGGGAGTCGTGGTCTTCCTGCTGCTGATCATCCCGAGTTCGTCTCAGATGAGGTTGAGGCTGACTACCCTTGAGCTTTCGTCCTTGTCCAAGAGGGAGTACAGATCCGGCGCGAACAGGACAGTCTATATCTTCACTTATGTCTATTTTGGATTGACCGCAGCCTCGTTCCTGCTTTATGTGATGGCCGGGATGAGTCCTTTCGACGCGATCAACCATGCGATGAGCGTCGTGGCGACAGGCGGCTTCAGCACCAGGAACGCCTCCATCGGTGCCTATGACTCGATCACGATCGACCTTATCACGATGCTCTTCATGCTGCTGTCCTCCATCCATTTCGGGATGGTGTTCGTGGCTGTCGTGACAAGATCCCTCAAGCCGTTCAAGAACGAGATATTCAAGTTCTATCTTTCCATGATGGTTGTGGCGGGGGTGATCGTGTCGATCTCGATCAAGGCACACGGGTTCGAGGAGGCCTGGGGGCGCTCCTTCCTCTCCGGCTTCTTCCACGTCATGAGCTTTGCCTCGACGACAGGGTTCAGCATCGCTGACAACAGCTCCTGGCCTGTTCTTTCGGACACCATACTGGTGCTTATGGGAGTATGTTGCGGCATGGCCGGCTCCACCACCGGCGGCATCAAGTCCGACAGGATGATGTTTCTGTGCAAAGAGGTTAAGTACCAGTTGAGGATGGTTCTGCATCCTGCGTCCGTCAAAGATATAAGGGTGAATGGCAGGGTGATCCGGCAGAACGACATCGCCCCGCACATCCTCTACATCGCCCTCTACGGCCTTGTGGTGATCATCTCGCTCGCGGCCTGCCTCACGCTCGACCCTGACAACAACCAGTCATTCACGGCGATACTCTCGTCCCTTGGCAATGTTGGACTTTCGGTGGACCAGCTCGGCTCAATCTACAACTTTAACGGAGAGCCATCCTCCCTCAAGTTCATCTACACGCTTGACATGTTCCTCGGACGTGTCGAGATCTATCCGATTCTGGCTGTTGTGATGATGATTTTCAGCCGGAGAAACAAGTAGAGGCTATGTACAGGGGGGAGTTTTTCTATAAGCGTTTCAAGGATAATTTTCCTTATGATGGGACGGAGGATCAGGATCGGTTGTTCCGGGAGATTGCGGATTTTGTTACTTGTGATGACGCTGATATTCTGGTGGTTAACGGGTATGCTGGTACGGGAAAGACTTCGGCGATCGCGGCGGTGATCAGGGCGTTTGATGATTTGAGACCTAAGGTACATACTGTCGAAGCGACTGTGTCGGAAGCGTCCGATGAATATGAGGAAATATGCTATCTCCTCGCCCCCACCGGCCGCGCCGCGAAAGTCCTATCCCTGTACGCTGGCAAGCCTGCCCGCACGATCCACAAATGCATCTACCGCCAGAAATCTATCGGCGATGACGGCTTCGGCCAGTTCTCATTAGCCCCTAACAAGCTCTCCCACAAACTCTTCATCGTGGATGAGGTCTCCTTGATAGGCATAGACGATGCCCAAAGGCAAGGCACGACCCAATTTGGTACCGGAGACCTTCTGAAGGATTTGATTGAATATGTCCGCGCCGGCAACGACTGCCGCTTGATAATGATCGGCGATTCAGCCCAGCTGCCTCCTGTCGGAATGGACGCCTCACCCGCTTTGGCGAAGGAATATATGGACGGTTTCGGTGGAGTCTGTTACAGTAGCCTGACCGAGGTCGTCCGCCAGCAAAAAGAATCAGGTATCTTGTTCAACGCCACGAAATTACGTGAGTTGATTGCCTCGGATCTCTACGGTGACGGGATGTACACTCCTGATGAGTTGGGTCTGACCGTTGACGGTTTCGATGACATCGAGAGGATAACCGGCGGCGAGCTCATCGACACCCTGAACTCGGCGTATTTTTCTGAATATTCAAAAGACGACGCGGTGGTTCTTTGCCGTTCCAACAAGCGCGCGAACCGCTACAATGCCGGCATCCGGGCCCAGGTCTTCTATGATGAGGAGCGCTTGGTCCGTGGCGAGAAACTGATGATAGTGAAGAACTGCTACCAGTTCCTGAAAGGTGTCAAGTGTATGGATTATATAGCCAACGGCGACATCGCCAAACTCGTGTCAATCAAGAATTTCGAGGAACGTTACGGCCTCCATTTCGCCGATGCCCGCCTTTCATTCCCGGACTACGATGACACCGAGATCGTCGCGAAAGTCTGTCTGGACACCCTTGAGTCCGAGTCCGCATCCTTGAGTTACGAGCAGCAGAACCAGCTTTATAACGGTGTGAACGCAGACTACGCCGACATCCCGACCAAGAAAAAACGCTACGAGGCCGTTCGTGAGGATCCTTACTACAACGCTCTCCAGCTAAAGTACGCCAACGCCATCACCTGCCACAAAAGCCAGGGCGGCCAGTGGAGCTGCGTCTTCATCGACAACCCCTTCTGGCAGGACGAACTCACAGTCGATGACCTCAAATGGCTCTACACCGCCCTCACCCGCGCCACCGCCAAGGTTTACCTCGTCAACTTCAAGGATGAGTATTTCGCATAGTGTGGCTGGACAGTCCTCGGACTAAATCATAATTATTTTCTTTCACCGCGTTTGTAATATTGAAATAATTCGTATCTTGCAGCCAGTTAACCATTAATGCGACAAAATATAACCAAGAATATAAAACCAACATTATGAAAAAGGCCATTCTCATCATCGTCTCGCAGTTGTCGCTTGTTTTCACACAAGCCTTTGCCCAGATTCCGGAGCTCACGCATTCGAGCGTTATTCCACCTTCTCCCGTCGCATCTGAGCTTACCAAGTACATCACTTATCCTGTGGATTTGTGCAACGGTCTGGTAAAGACGAGCATTCCGCTTTACGAGATTGTTGACGGTGACATACGGATTCCGATAACGTTGAATTATCACGCCTCTGGGCTTAAACCTAATATGCGATCCAGTCATTGGCTTGGAGATGGCTGGAGCCTATCCACAGGGCCGTCGCTGTCACGGACAATCAATGGTGTGGCGGACGAGATAAAATACTTGCCCGAACTTGCGTTGCGCGACTCCCTGTCCTACGAGCAGCTGAATGCGATATACACCCAAGCGGTGGACGTGGCGTTGGACGAATTCCATTACTCCCTTCCGGGAAGCAGTGGCAGGCTTTATCTCAGACGGGATATTGATGGAACTGTCACACCGGTCACGATTCCCCGTGATGACATCATTGTGACGTTTTCGGGAGGAAAATCATTACGGGAGTTTTGTGTAAAGGACAATTTCGGGATGACGTACAGTTTCGGTGGCACCGATAGAAGTTATTACGACTACGTTTATTATGAATATGGGACGGGGCCTTCGTCATCCCTCGCTTCATCTGCATGGAAGATTCGTGAGATACGTTCGGCCACGACTGGCAGGACTGTATCGTTTAAATACACATCAAACATAGAGGAGATATTCTGCATGAGGTATGTAGATGCCCTTACGATTCTTGATGAGTATGTCGGTCAGTCTACCTGTACTATCCCTCTTGTTGACGTGTCCAATTGTCAGAGCAATGAACGTAAACTGTATGTCTATGATCGTAACAAAAAGGGACTTGTTGAGGCGGATCTGGGAGTAGTGCAGTATCCTGTTGGTTACACGTTTCCAATGCCGGCGAGACAGAAAATTATACAGGAAAATTCCTATGTCCAGAGAATAGACTTCAGCGGTGGTCACATCTTGTTCAATATGAACGCAGACAAAGATAAGGGTCTGGAATCCATAGAGGTCTATGATTTGTCTGGGAAACAAGTCAAAAGGGTTAAGTTTGTTCAGACATATTGTGAAACCAATTTTTCTTTAAGGCTAGAGTCACTTGAGATAGAGTCTCCTAATGGTAATGCTTCTGAGACATATTCATTCACATACAAGGGAGACTGTCCCCCACGTGATACCCGCTCCATTGACAAATGGGGGTATTATAATGGACGAAATAACTCAACACTTGTCCCTACGGTGACAACATATGTGTCGGTAAGGAATTATCCGTTAATTGGCTATAGTGCTTTGGTGACTGTCCCAGGCGGCGATCGCAATCCTGATGAAGAAGCGATGCAGAGAGGAATCTTGACATCTGTGACATACCCAACAGGTGGTCGAACAGAGTTTAGTTATGAGGCGCATCGCTACATTGATGATAATGGCAAATCACGCATGGCTGGAGGCTTGAGGATAAAACAGATCCGTGACATTGCAGGAGACGGAAAGATATTATACCGTAATTTTAGCTACAGTACATATTCATCAACTATTAATGGAGGCGGAGTCCGCACTGTAATCCCTCAGGATTCATCGTATCCTCCTGACACGATGGCTCTCTATTACAGAGAAACGAACTGTGCTGAGTTTGGAGGCACACTTCCAAGTCTTTTGGCAACCTATAAAGAAAGGGTATGGATGGACAACATGATGGTAAGTCTGATCTCAGATGCTGGATCCAGTGTGAACTATCCGTATGTTTTTGAGACAAGATCTAGTGATGCGGCAGGTAATCATACAATTGGTTTGACAGTTCACGCTTATGTCATTGTGCCTGATCGCCCGATGCAGGTCAAGAAGACAAATCTCATCTATGATGACAGGCAGGAATGGCGAAGTGGAGTAAAGACTGGTGAGACTGTGTACAAACATGGAACAGACGGGATGCTTCAGAAAGTGTCTGAAGTTCAATCTGACTATAGCAATGATTATGACTTCGGATCTGACAGCACTGCGATCAGGCAGAGGTATGTTTATCGTTCCTGGAGGCCGTATGGACTCGATGATTTCCACGTACCTGAACAATACAAAGAGATAAGTTATATAACCACCACGCTTAGTCAGGGACGTAGACGGCCTCGATTGGTGAATGAAACGGTCATTGGAGACAATGGCTCTGTTACAAAAACTACGACATTTACTTATGATGATCGTGGCAATATCCGTGAAAAGACAGAAAATGTCGGTCTGCCGGAATATGCGAACAGGATTACCACATATACCTATCCTCAAGACAAGTCAGGGGGAGTATATCCAGCGATGTTCGCTGCCGGAATGACAGGTGTTCCAGTCGAAACGAGTGTATATAAAAATTCAGTCAATGACGCAAACCTGCTGACAACCCTTTCCACAACTTACGGATCCTACCCTTGCGCCTCAGGAACGTTTTTCGCCCCTTCGGCCAAGTCTCTTAAGATTCGCGGAGCAAGTTCCTCCGAGCGGAAGATCCTGTTCAATGAATATGACCGCAGGGGTAATCCTCTTGAGACAGAGGACACGGACGGCAGGAAAACTGTTTATCTATGGGGGTATAATGGGTATTATCCTGTGGCTATGGTCAAAGGCGGCGACTGGGACAGAGTCAAGGATAAGGCTGATACATCCGGCCTCAACGATGGCGACTTTTTGCAGATCCGAAAAAAACTGGTCTCATTCAGGTTGAAATGCAGGGATGTGCCTAATATATTTATCAACACTTATGAATACAAACCTTTGATAGGTCTGGATTATATCCGGGATCAGTCAAAAAGGATATTTGATTACGAATACGACGGTCTTGGCAGACTCTGTCGGACATTTGTGAGGAACGGAACAACGCACAAGAAAGAACTTCTGTCATCTTATTCCTACTGTTACGGATCATCAGTTGGTAGTAACCGAATCCAGACAAGAGACTACCTAAGTGCCGATGCGACATCCTTTAAGGAGACTAATACCTATCACGATCTCCTCGGGAGACCGATTGAGACTGTGCTGACGGCGGCATCTCCTGCTGGCAAGGACATTGTCCTTTTGAATGGATATGATGACTTCGGCAGACCGTACAGCGAGTACCGCCCTGTACCAATGACGACATCGACAGGGGCTTATTCATCCTTTTCCGCCGTTCACCCTGAGATCCTTAAATTCTACAATTGGGAAGTGTATGCTTTTTCAAAGACATTGTACGATGATTCCCCTCTTGACAGGCCGGTGGAGGAATATGGCCCCGGCTCTCCTTGGCACACAAGAGGAAAGTCGGTGAGGACCACATATCTGGTGAACGATGACTCGGGACTCCTTTCTTGTTCGGGGTATCTTGTGGAATCCGACACGTCTTTGACCTGCGTCGGGACTTTGCCTTCCGGAAACCTCAATGTTGTGAAGATGACTGATGAAGACGGAAATGTCTCGTTGACGTTCACTGACAAACTCGGACGTAAGGCTCTGGAAAGAACGGTTGATGGGGAACGGTATCAGGACACCTATTACGTGTATGATGATTTGGGCCTGCTTAGGTATGTACTAACCCCGGAGGCTTCAGCTGTGATGTCTTCGTCAGGGACGTTCGGAGATTCCTCGTATCCGTTGTCAACGCTGTCCTATGTCTACAAATATGACAGTAAAGGGCGGTGTGTCAGCAAGAGGCTACCTGGCTGCGCTCCTATCCTTTACCGATATGACAAAGGAGATGTTCCTATATGTTCTCAAGACGGGGAGATGAGGAAGTGGGGCAAGTGGATCTTTTCATTCCGTGATGCCCTCGGTCGTGAGGCTGTGAGCGGAATCTGGTCTTTGCGGAACGCTCCGTCGTCGATCAACTTACCGGTGGTCGCTAGATATGTCGGTTCGTCCTCGTTTGGCGGTTATTCACTCAATATTCCGATACCACGTAATAATAGGCTTCTGTCCGTCAACTACTATGATGATTACTCGTTTTTGAACGACCTTGTGTCGTCTGACACAAAACGGATTCTGTCTTGTGACACACTGTCCAACTATGGGATTCCGGTGGTAGGGACAGACAAATCCAAAGGGTTTTTGACAGGAACCGCTGTCTATTCCCTGACTGACCCAGCGTCCAAGACAGTATCGTCATTCTATTACGACTATCAGGGCCGTATGATTCAGAGTCACCGCAAAGAAGCGGTTGGCGGATATGGGCATATTCATCAGTCTCTTACTTTTACTGGCAAGCCATCAAGGACAAGGGAAACGGTCGAACTTCCGGATGGCCAAATGGATTCCCTTGTGACAGTGAGGGCTTATGACGGACAGGAGAGACTGGTCTCGGAAACGACATCGCTGAATGGTAAGTCACAGTCAGTGTCTTATGGGTATGATGAGATAGGACGCCTGGTAAGGCGGACATATGGTACAGTTGCAAACCCGTCGGCATTTACGGAAAACCTGACCTATAATATACGTGACCAGTTGACCGGATTGAATTCCAATGTGTTCAATATGTCACTCAGGTATCAGGATCCGACACTTGGGGCAGCCCCAAAGTACAATGGAGGCGTTTCCGAGTGGGAATGGAATCACGGTGCGGGAGCTGAGACAAACGCCTGGTCGTTATCATACGATGGCGTTGGCCGCTTGACGGATGCGCAGAGATTTGTCGGTGGCGTGCAAACTAATTCATTCAGTGAAAGGTCCATCACTTATGACAGGAACAGTAATGCCTTGACCTTGACCAGATACGGTGAGAACGCGGCGACCCCGGAGGAGATGTTGGCGTATTCGTACGACGGCAACCTGTTGAGTGGCATCTCCAACACCGGCGCGTCCGGTGGCGGAGGCCAGTACACTCACGACGCGAACGGCAACATGACCCATGAAGGTCTCTCCGGGCTCGACATCGTGTACAATGAGCAGAACCTGACAAGGCGCATCTCATCCGGCGGGACGACGCTGGCTGAGTATGAGTATCTTGCTGACGGCACGAAACTGCGCGCGTTGGACGGCGGCGGCAACGGCTACCAGTACAGAGGTTCCCTGATATACGCCCAGACCGCAGGTCAAACGGGTTCTCCGGTTATAACCCTTGACTGCGCCCTGACCTCCACCGGCAGGATAGTACGTGAGACCTCCGCCGCCGGCACGGTCTCCTACAGACCGCTCATCCACCTCCGCGACCACCTCGGCAGTGTCCGCTCCGTCATCGACGGCGACACCGGGGCGGTCGTCGAGACGAATGATTATTACCCGTTCGGCAAGCGGATTCAGGTGACTGCTCCGGTCTCCGAACCCGTTGGAGGGTCACTATATGCCGTGGAGCCAGCAGTCGCCCCGGTAGCCCCGGTAACCTCGGTGGCCTCCACATCCTCCCCGAACCGCTGGCACTTCTCCGGCAAGGAGTCCCAGTCCATCCTGAACGTCAGCATCCCTCTCCTCGACTTCGGCGCCAGGATGTACAACCCGGCCATCGCCCGCTGGACCGCCGCCGACCCGCTGTCCGAGAAGTACTACGGCATCAGTCCGTATGCCTATTGTGCAAATAATGCTATATGTCTTGTTGATCCTACTGGAAAAGATTGGTATTCAACTACAGATAGTGAAGGTAATATCTTATACCACTATAATGACAATATATATTCTCAGAAAGATTTAGATAAGGCAGGAATAAAAGGGCAATATGAAGGTATACGTTTTAAGGATGGGAATACTTATTATAGTTTATTCGGGGAAACAGTCCAGTATTTAAATAACAAGGGTATTCCAACTTTTGAAGGACAAATATATGAGCGCTTGGATAATCTGATTATAAATGACTACACTCAAGAAAACTCTTCACAATCAAGTTGGGATACAGAATTACCGGTGGAGCCAAAGGAAGATTTTTATTTTCCTGGGTTATCCCCGGGAGAATATTCTATCCAATATAATGGAATCTATGAGGGAAAATCATTTAATAACACAAGATCCGGATCAATATTTCATTCAAGGGATAAAGCCCATAGTCAACTAAGAATATATCAAATGCCCCCATCCGAATCTAAGCGATATGGCGGATATGGATTAGGATATGGAGAGGATAAGTGGTTTGGCTGTTTTATGATTTTGACAAATGGTATGCGTGACCATACTTTGCATATTAACTATACTCCAGAGAATGCCAAACTATTAAAAGCGGCGATTAATAAACAATTTAATAATCATTGATTGATCTAATGACGAATAGAATTACCACACTTATACTAGTTTTGATGATTGACTCTTGCACTATGGACATACGTAAGATGTCTTTAGAGTATTACTGCCAAGGGGCTGTTGATAATGTGTTAGAGGCATTTACAGAAGCATACTACCGGATGCCGTCATCACTTGAGGAAGTCAGAGATTTTTGCTCTGATTTCAGAGCGGCATATTCCTCTGAAGGGACTATGATAGGGATGTTTGAAAACTGGATGGAGGGACTGTCCCCAGAAGAATACTTCTCGAAAAAATATGTTATGATGGAATCCTATCAGGACTCATGTTTTATCTACGACAGAAAGCATAAGATTGGAAGCTGTTTGTATGGATCACCATGCTTTTGGGTTAATCGTGATTATAGAAAGGCTCGGTCGTATTTCCCTTCTTTCTTTGATGAATCAGGGAAGTATTTGTTCTGTGACCTTGGTGGTGAATTATTGTCAAGCATCAATGACTTGGTTCTGGATTATGACCATGCAATAATGCATATAGAAAGCCCTGGTTCGGTTCCCGAACCATTTCACGGTTATTTTTCGTGTTCAGAAGTGTCGGATACAGTTGCGTACCAGGTTGTCCTACGTTATTCGGGATCAGAATTGGAACCCTTGTGCGAAGTCCAACCCACTGTTTGCGTCCTGAAATATTCAAGGACTAAAAAAGAGTATAGCGACATTGATGGAAGTTTGGATTTGATGACTCTTTGCGTGGACTTTCATTCAGCATTGAAAAGTTGTCTGGACGACTTTGTTTCCCGACATCAGGAAGTAAGAACGATAATATTTCGTACTGTTTGTGTGTTTTGACGGGTTCTCTTTTTTGATGCCGGCCTCTATAAAACCTCTATTATTAGACAAATCCTTATAAATCAATAGACATAATGAACCTCGGAATATCTATCTCTTTGGATTTGAAGTCAGACCGTCTCTCGAAGAAGGACACTGACGGCAGGAAGACGGTCTATCTGTGGGGATACAATGGGTATTACCCTGTGGCCATGGTGGAGGGCAGTGACTGGGACAGTGTCAAGGATAAGGTTGACACGTCCGGCCTCAATGGCGGCGACTTTACGCAGATCCGAAAGAAACTGGTCTCATTCAGGTTGAAATGCAGGGACGTGCAGGATATGTTTGTCAACACTTATGAATATAAACCTTTGGTTGGCTTGTCGTATCTTAAGAGTCAGTCAGGTAGTATATTTGACTATGAATATGACGGCCTCGGCAGACTCTGTCGGACATTTGTGAGGAACGGAACAACGCACAAGAAAGAGCTTCTCTCATCCTATTCCTATAGCTACGGACCATCAGCCGGCAGCAACCGCATCCGGGCAAGAGACTACCTAAGCGCCGATGCGGCATCCTTCAAGGAGACCAACACCTATCACGATCTCCTTGGCCGGCCGGTTGAGACGGTGATGACAGCGGCTTCCCCTGCCGGCAAGGACATAGCCCTTTTGAGCGAATATGATGATTTCGGCAGGCCGTACAGAAAGTTCTGTCCTGTTCCGATGACGACATCGACAGGAGCCTATGCATCCTTCTCCGACATTCACCCAGAGATCCTCAAGTTCTACAATTGGGAAGTGTATGCTTTTTCCAAGACCTTGTACGATGATTCCCCTCTTTACAGACCGGTGGAGGAGTACGGCCCCGGCTCCCCATGGCACACGAGAGGGAAGTCGGTGAGAACCTCGTATCTGGTGAACGATGGCTCGGGACTTCTTTCGTGTTCGGGGTATCTTGTGGAATCCGACACATCCTTGACCTGCGTCGGGATCCTGCCTTCCGGAAACCTCAGGGTTGAGAAAAAGACCGATGAGGACGGAAACGTCTCGTTGACGTTCACAGACAAGCTCGGACGTAAGACTCTGGAGAGGACGGTTGATGGAGAACGGTACCAGGACACCTATTACGTGTATGACGACCTGGGATTGCTCAGGTATGTACTAACACCGGAGGCTTCAGCCGTGATGTCTTCGTCAGGAACGTTCGGTGATTCCTCGTCTCCGTTGTCTGCGCAGGCCTATGTCTACAAGTATGACGGCAAAGGCCGGTGCGTCAGCAAGAGGCTGCCTGGCTGTGCTCCCATCCTTTACAGGTACGACAAGGGCGATGTGCCTATATTTTCTCAAGACGGAGAGATGAGGAAGAGAGGAAAGTGGATGTTCTCGTTCCGTGACGCCCTGGGCCGTGACGCGGTAAGCGGTGTCTGGCCTTCGGCTCAGGCCCCGTCTCCTGCCGTGCCGGTTGTGGCCACGTATGACGGAGCCTCCCCGCTCGGCGGCTATTCGGTCAACACCCCAGTTCCGTCCGACTGCAAACCCCTGTCCGTCAGCTATTATGACGACCACTCGTTCATGGACGACCTCGTCCCGTCTGACGCAAGGCGCGTCCTGGCGTGTGACACGCTGTCCAACTACGGGACACCTGTCGTCGGATCTGACAGGTGCAAAGGGCTTCTGACAGGCACCGCCGTCTATTCTCTGGCCGACCCGATGTCCAAGACGGTATCGTCATTCTATTACGACTACCAAGGCCGCCTGATCCAGAGCCACCGCAAGGAGGCGCTTGGCGGAGACGGACATATTCATCAGTCCCTTACTTTCACGGGCAAGCCGTCTAGGACAAGGGAAACGGTCGCGCTTCCAGATGGCCGCATTGATTCGCTGGTCACAGTGAGGTCTTATGACGGACAGGAGAGACTGGTCTCGGAGACGACATCGCTGAACGGCAGGTCGCAGTCTGTGTCCTATGGGTATGATGAGACAGGCCGGATGACAGGGCGGATATATGGCACAGAGGCTAATCCGTCAACATTGACTGAGACCCTGTCCTATAATATTCGTGACCAGTTGACCGGATTGAGTTCCAGTGTGTTCAGCATGTCGCTCCGGTATCATGAGCCGACACTTGGATCCGTCCCGAAGTATAATGGGGGCATTTCCGAGTGGGAATGGAATCACGGTGCGGGAGCTGAGACAAACGCCTGGTCGTTATCATACGATGGCGTTGGCCGCTTGACGGATGCGC
>ERZ773116.950-NODE-950-length-29487-cov-6.745345_pt1 | contig 29487 bp, 25 predicted proteins | sample MGYA00580563_ERZ773116 | MGnify/ENA primary metagenome ERZ773116 (study PRJEB29015, sample SAMEA2737864) | human gut metagenome | biome: human gut; feature: human-associated habitat; material: faeces | place: China | collected 2012 ... | reverse complement strand
TGGAAAGATATCTATGCGGGAGTGGATTTGCGCGCTATTCCGCCGAAACGGGGACCAAGTCCCGGATTGATCAGGACGCTGTCCGGCAGCGCTGATTGCGTCCAGCCAGAATGTAAAAGCGAACGGATCGTGGATGACCCGTTCGCTTTTTTGCTGTATCGCAGGATGTTTCAGATCTCAGCGTCCAGCAGCTCTGCCTGGGACAGTCTGCAAAATTCCAGCCCATCCTGGGTGCAGATTTCGAAGGTTCCGGTGACGGTGATGGGGGCTCCCAATTCCGGATAGTCCTCAGGGTAGGCGCGGCTTTCGGCGAGATCAAAGGGAATTCCCTGGGCGCAGCAGGCGGCGGCGTCCTGGATGATGCAGGCGAAAACCGTGCCGCCGTCCTCCAGGGTACCCTCCTGGGCGTAGAGCTTGCCGGTGCTGAAAATGCCCTGCATCTTTACGGTTTTGCCAACATAGTCCTCGGGGTGTGTAGTCATGTTGAAAACCTCCGCAAAGACCATGGTGCTGCTCATGGCGGTCAGGTCGATGAAGTCTCCGGTGGAAGCGCCCGCGTCATCGGCAGCGGTTTCTTCGGCAGCCGGGGCGGGCAGGGTGCTGCTCTGGGCGGTGGCGGATGGGGAGGTGGGCATCTGGGCTTCCGGCGCTTCGGCGGCCTGACGGCTGCAGGCGCTGAGGGCCAGCAGGGCGGCCAGAAAAAGGGGGAGCATTTTTTTCATTTGGTTTTACCTCCAAGGAAACATCCCAAAAGGGAGAAGATGAGAAACATTCCGATATCCGCGGCCACGATGGTGGAGCCCACGGGGGTCCCTGCCAGAATGGCAATCAGGATTCCCAGTACGGCGCAGAATACCGACAGCAGCACCGCGCAAACCGTTACAGATCGGAAGCTCCGGAACAGCTGCATGGCGGACAGGGCGGGGAAGATGATCAGGGCGGAGATCAGCAGAGAGCCCACCAGATTCATGGCCAGAACGATGACAATGGCCACCACAACGGCAATGAGCAGATTGTATCGTTCCACCTGGGTTCCGGCTGCCTTGGCAAAGGCCTCGTCGAAGGTCACGGCAAAGATTTTGTTGTAAAACAGGAAAAACAGAGCAACCACCAGCGCGGACATTCCCACGCAAAGCCATACCTCGCTCCGGGACAATGTGAGAATGGAGGTGGAGCCGAACAGGGTGCTGCACACATCCCCGGAGAGGTTGGAAGAGGTGGAGAAAAGGTTCATCAGCAGGTAGCCAACGGCCAGCGCGCCTGTGGAAATCATGGCCATTGCCGCGTCGCCTTGGATTTTGGTATTCTGTCCGGTGCGCAGAAGCAGCACGGCGCTGAGCACCGTTATGACCATGACCAGGGGCATCTCATTGGAAATTTGCAGTACCCCGGCAATGGCCATGGCCCCGAAGGCTACATGGGAAAGACCGTCGCCAATGAAGGAGAAGCGTTTCAGCACCAGCGTCACCCCCAGCAGGGACGAGCAGAAGGCGATCAGCACCCCAACCACCAGCGCGTAGCGGACAAAGGGATAGGTCCAGTACAGGGCGAGTTTTGCAAAAATTGCCGTCATAGTGCGCAGCCCCCTTTCCCGGAGCGGAACAGCTGCCCCTGGGGGCTTTCCAGGTAGGCCTGCTTGGTTCCGAAGAAAACTGCGTCGCCGATGTGCAGGATGTGGCTTGCGTATCGAAGGGCTGCGGCAATATCGTGGGAGATCATGAGAATGGTGATGCCGTCCTCCCGGTTGAGCTGTTCGATGAGACCGTATAGTTCCGCCGTGACCTTGGGGTCAAGGCCGGAAACCGGCTCATCCAGAAGCAGCATTTTCCGGGTCGCGCACAGAGCCCGGGCCAGCAGCACCCGCTGCTGCTGACCGCCGGAGAGCTCCCGATAGCACCGCCCCGCAAGCGCATCCAGCTGCATTTTGCGGATATTCTCCGCCGCAAGGCGTTTTTCCGCCCTGTTATAAAAGGGCCGCAGGCCGCAGCGACCCTGGCAGCCGGAGAGAACGATCTCCCTTACGGAGGCCGGGAAGTCCCGCTGCACCTGGGTCTGCTGGGGCAGATAGCCGATTTCGTTTCGTTGCAGGCCGTCGCCGGTGAGAATGCTGCCGCCGATTGGGGGCTGTAGGCCGAGAAGGGTTTTCATAAGGGTGGTCTTACCGGAGCCGTTTTCGCCGACAATGCAGAGATAGTCGCCTGCAAAAATTTCAAAGCTGAGATTTTGCAGAACGGGCTTTCCCTCGTAGCCGACGCTGAGATTTTGACAGGAAAGCAGCGCCATCATTCCGCCTCCTGTCCCAGGGCCTTTTTCAGCACGGAAAGGTTTTTCTCCATAATGGAGAGGTAGCTTACGCCGCTTGCCGCGTCGTTTGCGGTGACGGCCTGCATGGAGTCCATGGTCAAAATCTGCTGATTTTTCTGGGCGGTATTTTGCACGACGGTTTCGGCGATCTTGTGCTGGGTGCCCTCTATGGTCAGCACGCAGGGCAGCCCCAGCGCGTCCATCTTCCCGGCAAGGAAGGAGACGGTCTCAAAGCTGGCCTCTGTTTCGGCAGAGCAGCCCGGGAAAGCGGCATAGTAGTCGAGCCCGTAGTCATCCGCCAGATAGCGGAAGGGGAAGCGGTCACCGAAGAGAAGGGTTTTGTACTTCCCACTGTCCACAGCCGCCCGGTATTCGCCGTCCAGGGCGGAGAGCTTTTCCGCGTAGGCTGCGGCGTTTGCAGCGTAGGTATCCTTCCGGGCCGGGTCGGTTTCCTGCAGGGCCTCGGAAATGGCGGCCACCAGCTTCTGGGCATTTTTCAGAGACAGCCAGATGTGCTCGTCATACTCTGCTTCTTCCTCGTGGTCATGCTCCTCCTCCTGCATACCCTCTACGGTTTCTTCTGCCTTTGCGGAATCGCCCAGCACGTCCAGAAGCCGGATGACCTTCCGGTCCTTGTTGGGCGCATTTTTCAGAGCGTCATCCACCCAGCCGTCGGACTCGCCGCCGACATAGAGAAAGAGATCGCATTCGGAAATTTTAACAATATCATCAACGGTTGGCTGATAGCTGTGCAGATCAACGCCGCTGTCCAGCAGCGTGGTTATCCCAGCACGGTCAGTTTCGTCACCGAGGATTTCCCTGACCCAGTCGTATGCGGGGAAAATGGTCGTGACAATGTTCAGCTTATTGGATGCTGCGGAATCGTCCTGGGGGGCACAGCCGGAAAGCACAGCTGCCGGAATCCAAAGCGCCAGCAGCAGCGCAAGTATTCTTTTCATAAGGTTTTTACCTCCAAATCGTAAAATGGGCGCAAAAATACAAGGGCAGCGGCAGCACCGCAAAAGCCTATCCGAAAACAGATAGACTGCACCCTTGTAAAAAGCACCTATTTAATTGGAGAGCTTGACCTTGAGCGCTACAAGCGTAAAAGAGGGAATAACATCGACCCAGGCTGAAATGTAGTCATACAGCGCACGCCGGACCGCGGCAGCAAGAACCAGAGCGCACAGCGCCGGAGCAAAGCCCTTCAGCGTATTCCGGCAAATACCCATCTGAAAGCAGACGGGGCAGCCCTCGCCGATGCAGTCATGACCGGCCTCCTCAATGAGAAAAAGGGCGGCGCCCAGCAGAACCAAAAGCATGGCCGCGGCAATCAACGCCGCCGCGATCCGTTTTTGCTTTGCCATATCGGCGCCCCCTTTCGAAACCGGAATTGGGGTTAGTATATTGGATTTGCGAAAGAATGTCAATACAAGAGCCAAAAGCAAATTGTAAACAATTTTTCCTCATTCGCCGGAATACACCAGATCAGCGCGCATATCCGGTTCCAGGGGTACGTATTTTGCTTGAATGGCCTCATACTCCGCCTGGGTGATGGGCCGCAGGGTGGCGTCCTGGCCGTCCGGGCTGCAGAACCAGGGGCATTCCGCGTTTTTCCCCGTATCATAGCGCAGGTAGTCCACAAGGATCGCATCTCCGTGTTCAACCTTGTAGAAGCCGGTGGCGCTGTTGCCGTCCAGATACTGTCGGGTGCAGGCAAAGCCGCCCTGGAAAATGCTTATGTTTCTGCCGCATTCCAGAAGCTTTACCTGCCCGTCTTTCATGGCCAGCAGACCGTTCCAGTCTCTGTGGCTTAAGAAAAACTCGTCCTGACCGTCGCTGTCCAGATCGATCAGGCAATAGTGCCAGTCCTGGGCATCAGCAAGGCCCGAAAAACTGGTGCGCAGGGCGTCGAAGCTTGTGTAGACGGTGTCCTCGCCTACGTTGCTTGCTGAAGAAGCATCCAGGGGGTACTGAGAAATGGGCGTGAGCGTTACGGGAACCCGGGTATAAGACCGGATGATTGCGTTGAATTCCTCCTGCGTGATTGGAATTGCGTTGGAACCGGGCCCGTCTTCGTACAGGTTCCAGGGGTGCTCCCGGTAATATTCAATGGTGGAATAAAAGACGCACTTGTCCCAGACATATTCCCCGTTTTCCGGCTTTGCAAAATGATAGGCGGTGAAATCCTGAGCCACAAACACGTAGGCAAGGATATTGTCTTGACAGAGGTACATATAGGATGGGTGGAGGGAATAGTCAGAGGTTATGTCGGAAAGATAGCGGTTGGATTCCAGAAAGGCCCCGTAGTACATGACCGTGGGCGGCATGATCCTCTGCGTTCCGTCCTCCGTCTTGCAGTAGGCCTCCTGAATATACCCGTTTTCTCCGAGCAGCAGCTCCTCCACGCCGTCTCCGTTCAGGTCCGTCAGGCAGAAGCCCAGCTGGTTCGGATGGGTGCTGATCGTTAACCAGTCTTTGATTCGGGAATCGTAGCCCAGCTCCGCATAACCGTGGAGGCGTTTCTGGTACTGCTCTGCCCACGCTTTGTCATAGGCGGCCTGCCGGGCATCCGTCTGCGCCAGCGCTTCCGGAGAGACCTCCTGAGGCTGCACAGTGAAATCGAAGGCCTCGGCGTAGCTTTCCAGGGCCTCCTTTGTCCAGGCCCGGTCGTATTCCGTCAGATTTAGGTGGATCATATAGTCGCCCCCGTCTGCAAAGAGGGACGCACCGCTGACCCAGGTGCCATCTTCCGTTCCCTCTACGGAAACGATCAATACATCCGCGCCGTAGGAAGTCCTGTAGTTCCACTCCGTGAAATTCTCCTTCGGAATCATGGAATACACGTCGTTGAAGCTGTTCTTTCGAAAGGCGGAAAAGCTGAGCACCTCGCCATAGGGCCAGATAGCATCCGGCCCCGTCAGAGTCACGGTCCCTTCCGCGGTGAAGGAGCCGTCTGCGTAGTACCGAAAGGCAAGGTCCGTTTCTGCCGGAACGCGGAGGATGCCCCGGATGCCCAGGGCCTGGCAGGCTGCCTCCGGATCGGGGTCACGGTGCATTTTTCCCAGCAGATTCAGGTGATATTTGGCACAGATTTCGTCCAGCTTATCCTTCATGGCCCGGGTGTAGAGCAGGTAGGCTTCGTATTCCTCTCCAAAGTCCTCGGAGAAGGCCTCTTCGGAATGGTAAATTTCATCGTTGGGGTCATAGGTTTCCAGCCATTCGTGCCATTCCTTCTGCGCCAGATACCCCGGCGTTCCTTCCACACCCTGCAGGGACAGCTTAAACCAGGTTTCGCTGCTTCCACTGCTGCCTGCTCGCTGCGCCTCACCAAAGGCCATATCCTGCAGATGGAGCACATAGAGGGTGGCGCACCCCACCAGAAGCAGAGCCAGGGCAACGATTGCCGCAATCAGCCACAGTCTTTTCCTGGGAAGCTGTCGCTTTTTCGGCGCCGCCTGCCGGAAGGCTTCCGTGTCAACGATGTAGCGGTCCCGCACATCGTTGAGCCCTGTGAGAATATCCATTGCGTTCATACGTACCCCTCCTCGCTGAGCCGTTTCCGAAGCTTTCCTCTGGTCCTGTGGAGCATGGAAGTCACCTTGCTCTGGGTGAAGCCGGTGGTATGGACAATGGCCTCAATGGAATCCAAATACCAGTACCGGCACAGGAACACATTGCGCTCCGTTTCGGGCAGGGTTTCCAGAAAATCATTCAGAATCCGGGCAAGCTCCCGCTGGGTGATTTCTGCTTCTATATCCGAAGAAGCCGTGCATTCCCCCAACTCTTCCAAGGCCAGGATCGTTTCCTTTCCGCCCCGCTTCCGGGCGTTTAATCTGCGCCAGCGGTCTATGGAGATGTGACGGGTGATTTTCCCCAGAAACGCATTCAGAAAATTGGGCTTTCTGGGCGGAATCAGATTCCAGGCCGCCAGATAGGTGTCGCTGACGCTTTCCTCCGAATCCTCTTTGGAAGAGAGAATGTTGTAGGCAATGCTGTAGCAGTAGCCGCCGTACTTCCTGTCCGTCTCTGCAATGGCCTGCTCCGAACGGGCAAAGAAGAGCTCGAGAATTCCTTGATCCTCCATGGGATCACCTCCTGTGGTTTGTCTTTCACCTATATAGGCGTAAAAGGGGAGGGAAATATTGCATGGGGAGAAGCTGGTTTTGAAAATATTTTACCATGGGGCAGGCCACGCTTCAAGTGGGACAGGGATCACTGCGGCTGACGAAAAGACTTTCTTTTTTTGTCGGTCCATGGTATACTTGGACTGCGGTTTCCGAAATTTGGGAATACCGCCGGATAGAGAACTTATACAACCGGGAGGAACAACCATGCGGGAGTACGCCTATTACACCCAGGTCCTGAAGGACCAACTGATTCCGGCCACCGGGTGCACCGAGCCCATTGCCCTGGCCTACGGCGCGGCCATGGCCTACAGGACCTTGGGTGCCGAGCCGGAGAGAATCACGGCGGCGGTCAGCGGCAGCATTATCAAAAACGTCAAAAGTGTGGTTGTGCCCAAGACCGGGGGGATGAAGGGCATCGAAACGGCCATTGCCGCCGGTGTGGTGGCCGGAAACCCGGATCTGGAGCTGGAGGTGCTGTCCGGCGCGCCGGAAAACACGGGGGCGCTGGCGAAGAAATTCCTGGAAAAGTGCCCCGTTACCGTGTGCCTTGCGGATTCGGATCGGATTTTTGACATTCAGATCACCATGTACGCCGGGAAGCACAGCGCCTTTGTGCGCATCGTGGACACCCACACCAATGTGGTGTCGGTCCGCCGGGACGAGACTGTCTTGAAGGAGCGGGAAATTCCCCGGCTTGCGGGGCAGGCGGAGAAGACCGCCATGCTGGAAATTACCAAAATTGTGGAGTATGCCAGAACCTGCCGCCTGGAGGACGTGGCGGAGACCATAGAATATCAGATTTCCTGCAACCAAAATCTTTCCCAGGAGGGCCTGAAGGGCAGCTGGGGGGCGGAAATCGGGCGGACGCTGCTGTCCGGGGAGAAAAAACCGGATGTAAAGCTCCGGGCCATGGCGGCCGCCGCCGCGGGCTCGGATGCCCGGATGAGCGGCTGTGAGCTGCCCGCCGTGATCAATTCCGGCAGCGGCAACCAGGGCCTGACCATCACCCTGCCCATTCTGGAATACGCGAAGGAATTAAATGCTTCCCATGAGCAGCTGATCCGGGCCCTGGTGCTGGCCAATCTGGTGGCGGTGCGCATCAAGCAGTCCATCGGCTACCTGTCCGCCTACTGCGGAGCGGTCTGCGCCGGTTGTGCCGCGGCGGCGGGAATTGCCTACCTGCATGGGGCGGACGAGGTCCTCATCAATCACACGGTGGTAAACGGCCTGGCGATTCTCTCCGGCACCATCTGCGACGGCGCGAAGCCCAGCTGCGCGGCCAAAATCGCCATGGCGGTGAACGCGGGCCTTTTGGGCTTTGAAATGGCCCGGAAGGGCAAGGAGTTCTCCGGCGGCGAGGGCATTGTCAAAAAGGGCATCGAAAACACCATCGAAAAGGTGGGTGTCCTGAGCCGAGAGGGCATGGGCGTCACCAACGAGGTCATTCTGGACATTATGGTGAAGGATTAAAAAGCGAAGAGAAGGAGCGAACGGGTTTTCATCCGTTCGCTCCTTCCTTGTGTGCCGTATCCGTAAAAAGAGAGTCTCTTAATTTCCCGGAGCCGGAAGCTTTGTCCCGTCCGCCAGGAGAATGTAGTCCAGCTTCTCCAAATCGATGGGCTCCACAAATTCGCTGTTCAGGATTTCAACTCGGCTGCCGTCTTGCATGACGGCGTAGGAGGAAGCGCCGCCCGGGAGCTTCTCACGGATTTCCACGGAGCGGTGGATGATTACCTGGAGCTGTGTGCCCAGCAGGGGAAGGAACCGGAACGGGCTTATAAGGGCAGCTTCAACGTCCGTATTTCGCCGGAGCTGCACAAGCAGGCAGTGGTTGCCGCAATGGCCCACAACATGAGCTTAAATAGCTTTGTGGAATCCTCCATTGCCCAGGCAGTTCACACAGGAGCCTGAAAAGCAAATCCCTTTCCATGACGAAAAAGGAGCGAACCGGCGGAATTGGCCGGTTCGCTCCTTTTTACAATTTATTACCGATTACTGCTTCCGCACGCTTTCCGCAATTTTTACCAGTTCTTCCACAGTAAAGTCTGCGCTGCTCAGTGCGAAGCTCAGGCCATTTTCCTGGGTGCCCTGAATCCAGACAACATCCGAGTGGGGGGCAAGCTCGCCGACTACGGCACCTGCGGCGGGGCAGTCCTGGATGGTGTAGGCCTGGGCCGGTTCGCTGCTGCCAATGTGCATCTGGGCCAACTCCTCCAGAGTGACGGTGCCGTCGGAGACATAGGTCTCGTAGGAGAAAAAGAGTTCCTTGCCGGTCTCCTTGTCAAAGTACCAGCGGCGGACGTAGGCATACCAGCCGTTTTCCAATGGCCAGCCCGTAAAACTGTCCTCCTCCATTCCGGCGGGCAGGGCGGTGATGCGGTAGTCCCCCAGCTCTTCCAGGGCCTCGGTGGCCTTGGAGGCGTTGGTGGGGGTCAGCTCCGGGCCGAGGCCCACGCTTCTGGCGATGGCAACCAGGTCAAGATTGTCATCGGTGGCGAGGGTATAGGCGTAGCCCTTTGTTTCGTCCGTCCAGAGCAGGGAGTTGCCGTTGAGATACCCCGTATTTCCGTTAATATCCACCGTTTCCGGCTGGCCCGCTCCGTCAAAGCTGCGGCCATAGGGGCCAAGACGGTAATAGAAGGTGTAGTGCAGGAAATTTCCGGCGGCGTTTTCGTAGCGGATTTCCTGCTGGCCGTAGGCTCTGTCGCTGACGAAGGTAATGCGATAGCCCTCCGGCGTGGACTGGGGGTAAATGGACTCCCAGCCATAGTAGGTTCCCGAATCCTGGGAAAGGTCAATGGAATAATCCGGTCCCAGGTAATCCGGGGTTTCGCTGAGGGGCTCTCCGGCGGCGGTGCTTTCCGCCATGGCGAGGATATCCACGTTTTCGTCCATGGTGGAGAGGTAGGCGTAAAAGCCCTCCCGGGTGTTTTCCCAGAGCAGAATCCGCAGGCCGCCGCTGGTGGTCAGCATTCTGGCGGCATCCTCCCCCACAGTCTCGTCCGTCCAGACAAAGGAATCGTGGGGCGGGTCGGAAACGGTGTCGCGCAGGTCATAGGTCGGGGAAACCACATAGGTGATTGCTTCGCTTTCGCTGCTATAGTCAATGATCACAACGTCCGAGGCAAAGGAAACACGATCTATCGTGTAGCCGTCGGGAAGCTGCTGGGGGTAGTGGGGGGCCCAGATGGCCCCGTCTTTGCACAAAAAGCTCAGGGGAAGCCGCTGGCCGAAGGCCACGCTGTCCGCCATGGCCTGTAAATCGACGGTCATGTCCTCGGTATCGAGCCATGCGTAGTAGCCCTCCGTCTCATTGTGCCAGGCGATTGTCTGGCCTTCATCCGAAACCTGCATAGTTCCGCTCTGGCCGGAGACGGCGACTTCGGAACTTTCCGCGGAAGCCGACGTGATGTCGTCTCTTTCTGCGGTGGAGATGATATAGGTGATGGTCTGTCCGGCGTCATTGGCAAACTCGATGCTCTGGGTCGTCCGGTCTATAGGGGAGCCGCCGACCATCCGGTATCCGTCAGGAAGCGCCTGGGGATAGCAGTCCGTCAGAACGTTTTTGGTCTCCACGCTGCCGTCCGGGGAAACCGTGGCGGTGGGGACATCATACTGTTTGACGTTTGTATGGATTCTGGCGTAGACCGCCACGGCGCACCCCACCAGCAGCGCGGCCAGGGCAATCACGGCGGCAATCAGGACAAGACGCGGTTTCGGGCGCTTGACCGAACGGGGCGTTTCTTCGGTTTTTGCCAGTCTGGCAGATTCCAGTCCGCCAATGGCAAGGAACAATTCTTCACATCGTTTCATACTGCATATCCCTCCTGAATCAGGTGCGCTTTCAGCTTCTTTCGTGTGCGGCATAAGCTCTGGTTGACGGAATCCCGGCGCAGGCCGTAGCGGGCGGCGATGGCTCCGGCGTCCTCCAGAAAGAAATACCGCCGCAGGAAGATGTTCTGTTCCAGCGGAGAAAGGGTGTCCAGAAGCTTGCCAATGGAGCGGGTCAGCTCCTTGGCCTCCAGCGCCGCGCAAACCTCTTCGCCGGTGCCGACGCACTCCGCCAGCTCCTCCAATACCAGTGGCAGCTCCCCGCCGCCCCGCTTCTGGGCGGTGAGATTGCGCCAGCGGGAGAAGGAGAGGTTCCGGGTGATCTTTGCCAGAAACAGCCGCAGCACCGCAGGCTTCTTGGGCGGCATGGTCTGCCAGGCTTTCAGGTATGTATCGTTCAGGGCCTCCTCTGCGTCCTCCCGGCTGGGCAGGATGGCATTGGCCAGGGAGAAGCAATAGGGGCCGTATTTGGCATCCGTCTGGGCCAGGGCCTGTTCATCCCGGGCAAAGTACAGCGCAATGATCTCTTCGTCGTTCATAGGTGGATTCCTCCAATCTGTGTAAAAAGGCCTTTGCTATATTAGACGCATTTTGCTGGGCTGCGCTGACAGAAAACTGAAAATATTTTACCATTGAATGGGAATTTCATCAAGATGGGGTGAAAAATGGCTCTGCTGACGCTTTTTCGGTCAGCAGAGCCATTTTTTGGGGTAATGCAGAAAGCGGCTTATTGAGCGGCTCTGCGGGTGGAAAGATCCTCCAGGTACCGGTGGAATTCTTCGAGGGGCTGCGCCCATTCCACCGCATAGGCTTCATCGCCCCGGTGGTCCTCCAGGTTGTAGATTTCCAGCAGGTCCCGGGCCAGGGCTTTGGAGAAGACCAGAGAGCCCTCCACATTCAGATGGCTGTGGTCATAGTAGTGTTCCCGGAAGGTGAGTCCCAGGCGCTGAACCTGCGCGTAGGTGCAGTAGTTCAGGTAGGGAATCTCCTTGGCCTCAAAATAGGCCCGCATTTTTTCCTCGTTGGCGGCATAGACCGCCGCATCCTGAATTTTCGGGGGTGTGACAGCCACAACTTCAATGCCCTTGCTTTGGCAGAGCTCGATGATGCGGTTGTAGTAGCCTACGCTGAACTCGGAGAAGGTATCCACGGATTCTGTATAGTTCCAGAGGTCCGGGGTGATCTCATCCGTGCCCTCATAAACGGCCTCATAGAGCATGGAACCCTTCTGGTAGCTGGGGTAGGCGTCATCGAGCTGCCGGTCCGGCTGGAAGTTCTCTGCGGTAAGCTCACTCCACATGGTGTGGTAGCGCAGCAGGGGGAATTTCCAGGAAAGATAGGACTGGGTGTCGTCCACAGCGCAGATTTCCCGGATCATCTGCTCTTTCAGGGCCTTGTCCGGCATACACTCCACCACTTTCCGGTAGATGCTTTCCTGCTCGTGGGGCTTCATGTCGTTGAACAAACAGCTGAAATCGCAGAGGACAATATCCGGGGTCTGGTATTCCAGGGCGTAGAGCAGCTGATAGTAGGCCGTCATGGCGCAGCGGAAGGTGATGGCAAAATTGTAGCCGGTAATGCCTGCTTCCTCGTAGGTGACGATGGGGTCATAGGCGGCATAGAGCTCGCTGGTGCCCAAGCACAGAACGTCGATGGAATCCGGGGCAGCCTGGGAATAGCGTATATTCCGGGTGTACAGGTTTTCGTTTCCGGACCACCGGTAGTGCAGGATGCTCTGGGCCCCGGAAAAGCACAGGGCGAAGAGCAGCAGAAAAACGGCGGCGCGAATCAGATATTTTTTCATAAACCAATCTCCTCCCTGCCTAGAATTCCTGATAGATGAAGGAAGAGGCGGAGAATTCCGGCCCGTAAATGCCGAAGATGATGATGGCAAACACAGCCAGAAGATAGATGGCAAACCGGGTTGCAATGTCCTGCCGGAGAACGGTCTCCCGGAGCTTCACCTTCCGCTCGTGGAGAATATCCACGGCAATCAGCAGTGCAATGCCGAGGTACATCAGACGGATGTTCTTGTAATCCAGGCCGTACCCGCACAGGGTTCCGTCAAACAGGATGGCGGTCTGCCGGAGACTGAAATTCCGGAATGTCCTTGCCATGAGAGAGAAGGCCTGGGGCAGGTCCTTGGCCCGGATGAAGAACCGGCCGAAGGTCAAAATCAGGAAGGTCCGCAGGGCCTGGAACAGCTTCCAGCTCAGAGCGTTCTCGTTGATGTGCAGGGCGGTCCGTACCTTTTTGTACCAGGGGCCCAGCAGAACGGCGGTGGAGACAAAGAAGGCCTGATAGCAGCCGTATACCACATAGTTCCAGCCGGTGCCATGCCAGACGCCTACCAGAATGAAAACGATCACCGAGGCCAGGGTTGCGGAAAACACCTTTTTCAGGTACTTATTGGGAATTTTCTTGGAGAACTTCATGACGGACCGGTTGAGCACAATGGGGTAGTACAAATACTTCTCCATGAATTCTCCCAGGGACATATGCCACCGCTGCCAGTATTCTGTGACGCTTCTGGAAACCAGGGGAGAGCGGAAGTTTTCGGCCAGACGGATGTCCAGCATTTCGGAAAGACCCATGATCACATCAATGCCGCCGGAGAAGTCGGCGTAGATCTGGAAGCTATAGAGCACCATGGCCCAGAACAGCAGAAAGCCCCCTGCGGCCTCGTCTTTCAGAATGGCCATGACCAGAATGCCGATCCGGTCTGCAATGACCACCTTTTTGAAATAGCCCCACAGGGAGCGCTGCATTCCCATGATGATCCGCTTGCCCTCGGGCTGGTGAGTAAGCTTGAACTGGGGCGCGGTCCTTTTGTAGAGATTGACAGGGCCCTGGACGATGGAGGGAAAGTAAGTGATGAAGAGAAAATAGTCCAGGAAATTCCGCTCTGCCTTGTGCTTTTTGTGGTAGATGTCGTTGGCGTAGGCAATCATGGTCAGGGTGAAATAGGACAGCCCAATGGGGGAGACCAGCGCATTGACGCAGATCCCCTTGCTGCGCAGAAGGTCCTGCAGGAGCAGGAAGGTGTCCTTGAAGAACTTGAAATAGCACAGAATCGCCAAAGACAGCACGATGTCCAGCCAGAAAATCCGGCGGGCCTTGCTTTTTTGCTCTAAAAGGATATTTTTCTCAATGAGAAGCCCTGCCCCGTAGGAAATGGCCACGCACAGCGTGATGATGAGCAGGGATTTGAGGCCGGATGTGGCGAGGATGAAGAAGAGATTCGCCGCCAGAAGCACGCACCTTTGGCCGTTCTTCACCTTCCGGACGCCATAGTAGAGGGCAACCACCGCCAGGGCGAAGGCCACATAGCTCAGGGATTTCAGCTCCATCTTTTTACCGCTCGGCCAGCTTCCGCTCCACCATGGCGCAGATGGCGTCCAGGCTGTTCAGGTTTTCCGGTTCAATGTCGTCGGCATCGATGGAAATATCGAATTCGTCCATCAGGCTGGTGACGATCTGGATCACGTCAAAGGATTCCAGCAGGCTGTCGTCAATCAGGGCGGTCTCGTTTTCAAAATCGATGTCCGGCTGGATTCCCTCCAGCAGCTTCAAAATGCGTTCTTTCATAGCTCAGTTCTCCTTTATGTATTGGTGTTTCAGCAGTGTTCTGTCGATTTTCCCGTTGAGATTGATGGGCATTTCCTCCAGAGGGACATACCGGTTGGGCAGCATGTAGTTCGGCAGCTTTTCCTTCAGAGCCTCGGTCAGGGCTTTCTGATCGAGGTTTCCTTCGTAGATGGCGACGATTTTCTGGGTCTTGTGCTCATATAGGCAGCAGCCCCGCCGAATTCCGGGCACGGCGCTGAGGGCGGTTTCGATTTCGCCCAGCTCAATGCGGTGGCCCATGTGCTTGATCTGGGAGTCCTTCCGGGCCAGGAAGACGATCTCGCCGTATGCATTGTACTTTCCCAGGTCTCCGGTGCGGTAGATGCGCTCGTAGTAATTCTTTTGCAGGGGATTGCGCACAAAGGCCTCGTTTGTCTTTTCGGGATTGTTGAAGTAGCCATGGGCCAGGGAGCAGCCCCGAACGCAGATCTCGCCGACGGTGTCCGGCTCGGTGACCAAGGTGTCGCCATCCAGCAGCATGACCTCCGTATTGCTGCAGGCGAAGCCGATGGGGATGGGCTCCGTGTCTTCGAATTCCCGCTCGATTTTGTAGTAGGTGCAGTCGCCGGTGGCCTCGGTGGGGCCGTAGAGGTTGGCGTATTTCACCTCCGGCAGGGCCCTGCGCCACATATTGAACTGCTTTGTGGGCATGACCTCTCCAAGGAACATGACTTTTTTCAGGGATTCCGGCTTTTCCTTGTCCAGAGCCCGGAAATTTACGATCATGCACAGGGCAGAGGGCACCCAGTCGATGCAGGTGATGCGCTTTTCATTCAGAAAATGCACCAGCTTTTTGGGCAGGGAGAAGAATTTCCTGGGGACGATGTGCATGGTGGCTCCGCAGCGCAATGTGGCGTAGATGTCCTTTACGGAGGCGTCAAAGTAGAAGGGCGTCTGGTTGGCGAAGACCTCGTTTTCGTCAAATTCGAAGGTTTCGCACCACCACTCCGTGAAATTGATGACGGACCGGTGGCTGACGAGAACCCCTTTGGGCACGCCGGTGGAGCCGGAGGTAAAGATGGCATACACCGGGTCTGTATCGATGGACCGGTGCTGCCGGGCCTGGATTTCCTGCGTCCGCACCGTATCCGCGGCCTTGAGCTCCTCTATGTAGTACACGGTGCAGCATTCCTTGACCGCCTCGGGAAGGGGGTCCTCTCTGCGGGCCAGAAGGTGCTTGGCTCCCAGGGTATCGATGATCAGCTTGACCCGTTCATAGGGCATCTGCATATCGATGGGCACATAAAAGCCGCCGGTATAGGCAACACCCAGAAAGGCCTCTATGACCTCTACGCTTTTGTTCATGTATACCAGCACGGGTGTGCCGATGCTTACGGCATCCAGAAGACCGCTGGCGATTTTCAGGGCGCTGTCCTTCAGCTCGGAAAAGGTGATCTCCCGGTTTTCGTCGCAATAGGCCTTTTTGCCCCCAAATTTCTTTTCCGTGATCTCCAGATAGTCTATAATGTTTTTGATCATGTCTTACTGCCTCCATGGGCCGGGCACGGGAAATGCAAACGTGCTCCGGAATTCTCAAAATCAGGGAGAAAACGCAATTTGTGCCAAATTATCATCCTGATTCTACCACAGCTTCGACCAAATAGCAAGGCACTTATTGCCCTTGCCGGTATCGCAGAAAACGCCTCCTGTGTTTGAAAGCACAGGAGGCGTCTGTTATCTCACGAAGCTGTATTCAATGCTGTCGGCGTAGCGGTAATAGAAGCTGCTGCCCTCGCTCAGGCCGGAGAGAAGCTCTACAAGGCAGCCATCGGACAGACCGGTCTGAATCTCCACAGGGTCTGTAAGGGTGTCGGTTTTCTCGTTGTAGCCGGTATAGAGCCAGGATTTTCCGGCATCGAAGACGACGGCCGCAGCGGGCACGGTGGGAACCGTTCCGGAGACGCCGGTAGTGATCTTCACGGAGGCATTCATGCCGGAGAGCATTTTTTCGTCCCTGGGCAGGGTGACGGTGACGGTGTACTTGGTGTTGCCGCCGGAATTCTCTCCATAGGGATTGATGGAAGTGATGGCGCCGGTGAAGCTGCTGCCGGGCAGGGCGTCCAGGGTGACGGTGGCCTCCATTCCCGTTTCCAGAGTGCGGATATCCAGCTCGTCCACCTGGATCTGCACGGTCATTTCCTCGTCGGCGGTGATGACGGCCGCGTCTTTCTTCGTAGTGTCATAGCTGTCGTAGGCGGCAGCCTTGGCGGCGGTGCCATAGCCGGACATTCCCCCTGCCATGGAGGCCATGCCGCTCATGGCACTCCCGGCGCCCGCAATGCCGGTGGAGATGCCAGGAAATTGGCTGGGGTCAATGGACGGCATGCCGCCGGGGACGCTGGTGCCGGTCTTCTGGTAGACGATGATCCCGACGCCGATCAAAATGGCATCCCCCTCGGAGATCTGCTCAAAGCCGGATTCGATCCAGGCACCGCCGGTGCTGAGCAGCACGGTCTGCTTTGTGTAGGTAAGCTCCTGGGTCTGCACGGGAACGGTGGGGTCTAGCATATCCGCGAAGCTCTGGGTTGCCAGCTCCTCTGCGCGGATGGTTTTCTGCACGGCATAGGTCAGAACGCCCTCGGAGAGTCTGGAGGCATCCGTAACCTGGCCCAGAATATAGGTGGCCGTTTCGGTTTCATCGGTGCCGCTTCCGCCGGTGCCGGGCTGGGGATTTTCGCCTTCTCCCGGGTTCTGGCCGCTGCCGGTGCCCGGGTTCTGGTTTCCATCCGGATTCTGGCTCTGGTCTTCCCCGGAAGGCTGTGCTTGCGGCGTATCCGTGTTTTCCGTTCGGATTCCGTCCAGGGCTGTGTAGCCGGGGCTGGCCTGGCTGCGGGTCTGGGTCAGTACGGCGGGGTCTGTATAGGAAATCTCAGTGTCCACGCCGGAGACAGTGCCGCCGCAATCGGCGCGGAGAATGCCGTCCTTGGAGAGCTTCACCAGACTTTCCATCTGGTCTTCCAGTTCTGTCCGGCGGTTTAAGAGCCGGGCGTACTCGGCGGTGTGGCCGGTGTCCTTCAAGGTCAGCAGGGCGCTGCCTGCGGATACCTGCCGGTTCTCCTTGACGCTGATTTGGGAGACGGTTCCGTAAGCGCCGGCGACCCGCAGGCGGCTGTGGATATAGAGATTCCCCGTTCCCAGGGTTTCCCCGCCCTTGGTGGTGACGGTCACGCTGTCGTCCAGGGGGGCGGTTTCATCGGAAAGGGTCACGGTGGCGGTGCCATCGGAAACGCTTTCCACGGTGCCCTCCAATGCGGTGCCGTCGGAGAGGGTAACGGTGACGCGCTGGCCAACCTCTGCCCGGGCCTCCAGATCCACGGCCATGAGCCCATCCAGGGAAAGCAGCAGCAGCGCGCCGCTTTCGTAGACGGTGTCCGCTGCGGCGGTGCCCTCCCGGGCATAGATCTTCTTCACCCGGCCGGCGGTGCCGGAACGGATCACGGAATCATTGGTCTTGCTGCTTTCGGAGGCAATGGCCGCATCCAGGGTGTCTATGACCTCCTGCAGCTCAGAGATGGCTGCCTTCACGGCCACAAGGTCCACCTGGGCAATGGGGTCTCCTTCCGAAACGGTCTGACCGTTTTTTACATAGTAGGTCTCCAGCTCCAGAGCCTGGGGCAGACTCTGGGCGGTGCCCTCCTGGGGGCTCAGGGTGCCGCCGCCGGAGAGCACCGTAGAGATGGTGTTTTCCTCGGGCACAGCGGAGAGGACCTTGCTGTTTACTTTGGTAGCGGCGGAAATGCCGGAGGGCAGGGAGGCGACGATCAGGGCAATGGCCAGGACGATGCAGAGCAGCGTCACCCATTTTGCCCCGCTGCCGCCGCGCACCTGGGTGCCTTCCTCCTCCTCTTCGGGGACGAGGGGCGGCATATCCGTTTTCTTGCGTTTTTTCATAGCTTAACCTCCTTAGCCGCCGTAGTGCAGGGCCTCAATGGGCGGCAGCTTGGCGGCCTTGTTGGCGGGGTACAGTCCGAAAATCACGCCGATGGCAAAGCAGAAGGCCACGGCAATGACCACCACGCCCCATTCCAGACCAAAGGAAACGCCCATGCTTGCAACCATCACGGAGATGAGCCGCAGCACCACCCAGGACAGGAACACGCCAATGGCGCAGCCGATCATGCACAGCACCACGCTTTCCAGCAAAAACTGCTGCAAAATTACGCCCCGGCCTGCGCCGATGGCCTTTCGAATGCCGATCTCTCTTGTCCGTTCGGTAACGGTTACCAGCATGATATTCATAATGCCGATGCCGCCGACAATCAGGGAGATGGCGGCAATGCCGCCCAGAAGCACCGTCAGAATGCCGGTGACGGAGCTCATGGCGTCCTCCAGCATATTCTGGGACAGCAGGGAGAAGGCGTCCTCATCGTCTTCAAACCGGTCCAGCAGCAGCCGCTTCATGGCGCTTTCGGTGGTGGCCATATTGCCGCTTTCCGGAGCGCTGACGGAGAAGCTGGTGATGGTGGAGGAGACGGTGGCGGAAAGCCGCATGAGGGTGGTATAGGGAATATAGGCGATCATGGAGTTCTTGGTGAGAATGCCGGTGAGGGATTCGTCATCGTTTTTTAGAATGCCTACAACGGTAAATTTCCGGCCGTCCAGGGAGATCTCCTCTCCCAGACAGTCCGTATAGCCCACCATATCCTCGGCGGTTTTCTCCGTGATGATGCACACGCTGGTGTGGTTTTCCACATCCGCCTGGGTGAGAAACCGGCCCAGCAGCACGGTCTGGCCGTTGATGGGGGCATAGGCGGGGGTAGCGCCGTAGACCGTGACGGTCTTGGTGGTGGAGGAATATTTGCCGGTGGCGGTGGTGGTGGCAGAGGGGGCCGCCAGACCGATCCGGGGGTCTGCCATCCATTCGTCCAGGGTGTCCAGGGTCACGGGCGCGCCCTTGTCATCGGAGACGGTGACGGAGAGCAGATTGCTGCCAAGGCTGGAGATGGTGTCGGTGACGGTGCCGGTGGCGCCGGAGACCAGGCTCACCAGAATGACCAATGCCATAACGCCGATGATAATGCCCAGCATGGTCAAAAATGCCCGGAATTTGTTGCCGGAAATGGACTTCATTGCCATTTTGAATGCCTGGATCATGCGCCCACCTCCGTCAGCTGTCCGTCCTTGATGCGCACGATGCGGCTGGCCTGTCTGGCTACGTCGTCATCGTGGGTGATGAGGACAATGGTATTGCCTGCGTCGTGGAGCTCGTGGAAAATGTCCATGATCTCCACGGTGGTTTTGGAGTCCAGGTTGCCCGTGGGCTCGTCCGCCAGAATCAGACTGGGCCGGGTCACAATGGCCCGGGCAATGGCGACACGCTGCTGCTGGCCGCCGGAAAGCTCCGTGGGCAGGTGCTTGGCCCGCCTTTGCAGGTCTACTCTTGCCAGAGCCTTCTCCACCCGTTCCTTCCGCTCGGCCCGGGGAACCTTCTGGTAGATCAGCGGCAGCTCCACATTCTCCTCGGCGGTGAGCTTGGAGATCAGGTTGAAGCTCTGGAACACGAAGCCGATCTTCCGGTTCCGGATTCGGGCCAGCTGATTTTCCGTATAGTCCTCAATGGGGGTGCCGTCTAAGAGATAGGTGCCGGAGTCGGCGGTGTCCAGGCAGCCGATGATGTTCATCAGCGTGGACTTGCCGGAGCCGGAGGGGCCGATAATGCTGACAAATTCGCCGGGATCGATGTGCAGATTGGCTTTGTTCAGGGCATAGACCTTTTCGCTGCCGATCTGATAGATCCGGGAGATATCCTTTAGATCAATCATGCTTGCCTCCTCAGCCGCCCATGTTGGGCATGCCCGCAGGCATCTTGGATACATCGGGCATGGCGCTGCCCTTGTCGCTGCCCCGGTCGCCCCGGCTGCCCATATCGCTCATACCGCCCATGCCGGAGAAGTCCCCGGAGGTGGAGAAAGTCATGCCGCCGAAGGTGAAGGTCTGCTCCTTGGGGGTGTAGTACACGGTGTCGCCCTCCTTTAGGCCGGAGACGATCTCCGTGTAGGTGCCGTTGGTCAGGCCCAGGGTGACCTCCGTCATGCCGCCCAAGGTGTCGGTTTCCGCGTCATAGGCGGTGTAGACATAGGCGGTGGTGCTGGTCTTACGGATGGCATCCGCAGGCAGCAGCAGGGCATTGTCCACGCCCTGGATGGTTACCTCGGCCTTGGCGGTCATGCCGGAGAGCATGCCGGGCTGCTTGTCCAGGGTGATCTTGGCGGAATAGCTGCCGTCGGTGCCGGTGGTGTCGATTTCCGTAACGGTGCCCACATAGTGCTCGTCACCCACGGACTCCACGGTCAGGCTGACCTCCTGACCAACCTCCAGGGAGAGAATGTCCGTCTCGTCCACGGAGACGGTGACGGTCATGCTTTCGCCGGGGTCAAGGGTGGCCAGGGTGGTGTCCGTCAAAGGATCGGTACCTACGGTCAGGTCGTCCAGGGATACCAGGGTTTCCAGGGTGCCGGACTGCCCGGCCACCAGGCCGCCGTCCTTATAGAGCTTCACAAGCTTTTGGTAGAGCTTTTCGTAGTCCTCCCGCTGCTGGAGCAGCTGGTTGTATTTGGCGGAGTCTTCGGTGTCGCGCAGGGTGAACAGGGTGGAGGAGGCAGTGACCTTGGCATTCTCCCTGGCGGAAACGGTGGAGACGGTTCCGGCGTAGCCGGTAACCTTCAGGGGGCTGTGAATATACACTTCCCCGGCCAGCGCGCCCACGGTGGCGGTGTCGCCCACAAGAGGCCCGTCGTCGGAAATCAGCACCGTGGCCTTACCGCCGCTGACGGCGTCCACCGTGCCGTCCCACTGCTTGCCGTCGGAGGTGGTGACGGTGACGGTTTCGCCCACGGTCAGAGCGTCGGTCTCAATATCTACAGCCAGGAAGCCGTCCAGGCTCAGCTCTGCCAGGCAGCCCTTGTCATACATAATGTCTGCCACGCTGTCGCCCGATTCCGCATAGATGGCCTTGACCCGGCCGGAAACACCGGCCTTGACGGTGGAGGAAACCTTGTCCTTGCTGGCCTCCTGGAGCTGGCCGTCCAGGTCATCCAGGGCGTCCTGAACGGTGGACAGGCTGGTCAGCACGGTGCTGGTGTTGGTAGAGGCCAGAAGGGTGCCCGCTTCAACGGTGCCGCCCTGCTCCACATAGAGCTTTTCCACCTTCACGGTGGCGGGGACGGTCAGGTCCTCCACATTGTCACTGGTCAGGCTGCCGCTGCCGGAGACGGTGGTCTTGATGGAGCCTGTGGTGACGGTGACGGACTTGACATTGCTGCCGCTCTGGGCGGTCACGGACCGCTGCACCCGCTGCCGGACATACAGTGTACCGGCCAGTCCCGCTACCAGGACCACGGCAGCAATGGCGATGACCCGCTGAACGGTTTTCTTCCGTTTCTGGGCTTTTGTTGGTTTGGCCATAGAGAATTCCTCCAAAATCAATTGTTAAAATTTATTTTATAGGGAAAACCTGAAATCAGTCTGAAGAAAAAATGAATAGGCTGTGAACAAAGAAACCGCAGACGTGCAAAAAGCCAAAAAACAGCACTGCTGACCGGCTTTTACCGGCTTTGCAGTGCTGTTTTGGCCTTTCCAAACAACGGTTACCCGCCGTGCTCCTGGAGATAGTCTGCGATGGCATCCACAAAGACCTCTCCGAACCGCTTGACCTTGACGCTGCCCACGCCGTTGACCTTGGCGAAGGCCTCCAGAGTCGTCGGGGCCTTGCGGGCCATGTCCTCCAGGGTTGCATTGGAGAAAATGATGTAGGCGGGGACGCTTTCCTGCATGGCAATTTTCCAGCGCAGACGCTTGAGCATGGCCAGCAGATCCGGGCTCTGCTCCCCGCCAACGGGACTGCTGACCGGGGCGCTTGCCTCTGCCTTGGGCAGGCGCATGGAGACGGTCTTACCCTCGAAGAGCACCCCCTGGGCCTTCTGCGTCAGGCTGACGCCGCCGTGGACCGGGTCTGTTTCCAGATACCCCTGGGATTCCAGGCTCTCGGCCATGGCCCGGAGGTCGTCCTTTCCAAGCTTGCGCAGCATCCCATAGGAGCCCAGCTTGTCCAGCCCCAGCTGCAACAGCCGCTTGTCCCGGCTGCCCAGCAGGGTGCGGACCACGCTGGTGAGCCCCAGAGAGTAGCCCAGCTTGGCGCTCATCCGCTGGACGCAGGAGAGGATCATCCGGGCCTGATCGGTGATGTCCCGCTCCTCCAATTCGGTACTGCAATTGCTGCAATTACCGCAGAAGCTTTCGTGTTCCTGGCCGAAATAGTCCAGGATGTAGCCCCGCAGGCAGCTCTGGGTCTTGCAGTAGTTCACCATGACGTCCAGCCGCTCCAGATCCTGCCGCTGCTTCTGTTCCAGCTCCTCCTGGGAAAGCTCCCCGGAAAGGGCGGGGTGCTGGATCAGGTATTTGGCGGTCTGCACATCCCCCGGGGCATAGAGCAGGATGCACTCGGCCCCTGCGCCGTCCCGCCCGGCGCGGCCTGCCTCCTGGTAGTAGCTTTCCAGACTTTGGGGCATATTGTAGTGAATGACGTAGGACACATTGGACTTGTCAATGCCCATGCCGAAGGCGTTGGTGGCCACCATGACGGTTTTCCGGTCGTAGAGGAAATCCTCCTGGTTATCCCGGCGCTCCTCATCGGGCAGACCTGCGTGGTACCGGGTGGCGGCAATGCCGTTCAGCTGCAAATTCTCGCAGACCTCCTCCACGGCCTTCCGGGTGGCGCAGTAGACAATGCCCGCCTTGTCCCGGCGCTGCTGCACCAGCTCGATAAGGGCGGGCAGCTTCTGCTTGGGCCGCCGGACCTCAAAGCGGAGATTGGGCCGGTCAAAGCCTGTGACCACCCGCAGGGGATCGCGCAGCTGCAAAATCTGGGCGATGTCCTGGCGCACTGCCTCCGTCGCCGTGGCGGTAAAGGCGGAAACCACGGGGCGTGGGGTGAGAATGTTCAGAAAATCCACGATTTTCAGATAGCTGGGCCGGAAATCCTGGCCCCATTGGGAGATGCAGTGGGCCTCGTCCACCGTCACCAGGGAGACCTTCCGGGTCTGGATGGCCTCCAGAAAGCCGTCGGTCAGCAGCCGCTCCGGGGCCACATAGATGATCTTGTACATCCCGGAGCGAATATTGCGGTAGACCAGCCGAATCTGGGCCGGGGTCAGGGAACTGTTGATATAGGCTGCGGCCACACCGGCATTTTTCAGGGCCATGACCTGGTCCCGCATCAGGGAGATCAGGGGAGAGATCACCAGCGTGACCCCTTCCAGCAGCAGGGCGGGGATCTGGTAGCACAGGCTCTTGCCGCCGCCGGTGGGCATAATGCCGAAGGCATCCTGCCCCCGGAGCTGCGCATCGATCAGCGCCTCCTGTCCGCCCCGAAAGGCCGAATAGCCAAAGACCCTTTGCAGGACCGATTCCTTTGTTTCCATGTTTTTCCTCTCTTCGCATTGTTCCAACAAATAAGGCAAGTATAGCATAAGGGGACAGGGAAAGCAAATCATTTGCACCCTAACCTTCCCCACCGGGGAAGGGGGACCGCCGCAGCGGCGGTGCGTCGCGCAGCGAATCGAATCTTCTATAGCTGCCGGTGGCAGCTATACCATAATTTATGGAAGAGGGGCCCTACGAGAAAGACTAGTGCGTATTTTCCAACCGCTTCCGCTCAAAAGGCCCCTCCTCAGTCAGGGCTAACGCCCTGCCAGCTCCCCCGGAGGGGAAGCTCTTAACCTTCCCCGCGGGGAAGGGGCAGAAGGCTTTTACCGATACTGCAAATATTCCAGAAACTTCTTCACCGCCACGGAGGCGGTTTTGCGGTCTCTCAGGGCCAGGGCGGTTTCCCGGTAGGCGGGGACGTCCAGCTCCTTGGCGACGATGTGGAAGGGGGTTCGCTTCAGGATCATTTCCGTCAGCATACTCACCCCCAGGCCGCTTTCTACCATGGCCATGATGGCATAGTCATCCCAGGTGGTGAAGTGTACCCGGGGTTTCAGACCGTTGCGCTCGAAGACCTCGGAGACCTCTGCCTGGGCGGCCTTTTCCAGCAGCATGAAGGGCTCTGCACACAGCGCGGCAATGGGGACCTTGTCGCAGCTTTCCAGCGGGTGCCCCTCCGGCAGAATGGCCAGAAGCCGGTCCTGCCCCAAAGGGATGGTATCGAATTCCGGCCGGGTAGGCAGCCGCAGGAAGCCGCAGTCCACCCGGCCCTGGGCGATCCACTCCTCAATTTCCGAGTAGTCCCCCAGCAGCAGCTCATAGTCCACCCCGGGATAGTCCTTCTGGAAGGCCTTGATGATGTTGGGCACCCAGTGAATGGCGCCGCTGGAGAAGGTGCCGATGCGGATCATGCCGGACTGCACGCCGTGGAGGTCGTCCACCTCCATCTGGAGCTTCCGGTATTCTGCGCAGACGCTCTGGGCATAGGGCAGCAGCCGGGAGCCGTCGGAGGTCAGGCGGATGCCGTTCCGGTCCCGCTCCAGAAGGGTGATGCGCCACTCCCGCTCCAGGTCGCTGATCATCCGGCTGACGCCGGACTGGGAATAGTTCAGCAGTTCGGCGGCTTTTGTAAAGCTGCCTGTCTCCACGGTCTTCAAAAAGGCCATGTATTTCAGGATATTCATCTCCATGGCATCATCCTTCTTTCATTCGATTTTGTTATGGACTCTATGCGAAACATTCGCTTTTCAAATGCTTGAGCTCATGATACAATCCGCTCATCCAAAAGTCAAGAGAAAGGATGAGAAACATGACCTCGACCATTTGCATCACCGTGACGATCCTTGTATACCTGCTGGGTATGCTCTGGATCGGCGCACACTATGCCAAGAAAAATTCCTCCACCGCCGACTTCTATCTGGGCGGACGCACCCTGGGACCATTGGTGACCGCAATGAGTGCCGAGGCATCCGATATGTCCAGCTACCTGCTCATGGGCCTGCCGGGACTGGCCTACCTGTCCGGCGCGGCTGACGTGGGCTGGACGGCCATCGGCCTGGCGCTGGGGACCTATTTCAACTGGCTCTTCACCGCCCGCCGCCTGCGGCGCTATACCCAGATCACCGAGAGCTACACCATCCCCCAGTTCCTCTCCCGGCGGTTCCATGACGAAAAGAGCATCCTCTCTGCCCTGGCCGCCGTGATCATCATCATTTTCTTCATTCCCTATACGGCCTCCGGCTTCGCAGCCTGCGGCAAGCTGTTTTCCAGCCTCTTCGGCATCGACTATATGACGGCCATGCTGGTGTCCGCAGTGGTCATTGTGGGCTACACCGCAGCGGGGGGCTTCCTGGCAGCCTCCATTACGGATCTGGTCCAGAGCATCATTATGACCGCTGCCATCCTCTTTGTGCTGGTCTATGCCACCGTCCAGGCCGGGGGCATGGGGGCCGTTCTGGAAAATGCCAGAGCCCTGCCCGGCTACCTGTCCCTGACCGAGACCTACGCCGTCGGCACCAATTCCGCCGCCCCCTACAGCTTCCTCACCATTGTCTCCACCCTGGCCTGGGGCCTGGGCTACTTCGGAATGCCCCACATCCTGCTGCGGTTCATGGCCATCGGCGACGAGAAGAAGCTGAAGCTGAGCCGCCGGGTGGCCTCTGTCTGGGTCACCGTTGCCATGGCCCTGGCCGTACTCATCGGCATTGTGGGCAAGGCCCTGTCCGGCATTGGGGCCATTGCCCCCCTGGAGGGCTCCAATACGGAGACCGTCATCATCCGCATCGCAGAGCTTTTGGCCAAGGGCGGCATTTTCCCGGCACTGATGGCCGGCCTCATCCTGGCGGGCATTCTGGCCAGCACCATGTCCACGGCGGATTCCCAGCTGCTGGCGGCATCCTCCAGCGTGTCCCAGAACCTGCTGCAGGAGGCCTTCCGCTTCAAGCTCAGCCAGAAGCAGAGTATGCTGGCGGCCCGGCTCACCGTCATCGCCATTGCCATTCTGGGCATTTTCATTGCAAAAGACCCCAACAGTTCCATTTTCGGCATCGTCTCCTTTGCCTGGGCGGGCTTCGGCGCGGGCTTCGGCCCCCTGGTGATCTGTGCCCTGTATTGGAAACGCACCACCTTTGCTGGCGCCGTCTCCGGCATGGCGGCGGGGGGCGTTATGGTCTTCCTCTGGAAGTACCTGATCAAGCCCCTGGGCGGCATCTTCGGCATCTATGAGCTGCTGCCCGCCTTCCTGGTGGGGCTGCTGGTGATCGTTGTTGTCAGCCTGCTGACCAAGGCCCCGGACGAAAGCGTCTGCGCGGAGTTTGACGCAGCCAGAGCAGAGCATACCCTATAATTCCATATTCCCCAAATCCTTCCCCCCGGGACGCAGCGCGTGCCCGGGGGGAATGTGCATAAAGGGGCCGCCTGCAAAATCGGGATGGGCATACAGAGGGAAATTTTGTTCAAAGGGTGAAAATTTTACAAAAAACGGAATCACTGTAGCAATAACGCTTTCTTTGTGGTATACTTACTCTGAAATGCTATGGGGACACCCCCTGGCGCAGAAAATGAATTAAGGGATGGAAGGTGCGTTTCTTGACAGAAGAACTGAAACTTGATCTGAAGAAAAAAGCCTGCCAGGTCCGCATGGGGATCATTGAATCTACCCATGGGGCCAAGGCCGGTCACCCCGGCGGAAGCCTGTCCGCCGCGGAGATGTTTGCATACCTTTATAATAAGGAGCTGCGGGTAGACCCCAAGAACCCCCGTTGGCCGGACCGGGACCGCTTCGTGCTGTCCAAGGGCCATACCGCTCCGGGCCTGTATGCCGCGCTGGCTTACCGGGGCTTCTTCCCCGTGGAGGACCTGCCCACCCTGCGGCATATCGACAGCTATCTCCAGGGCCATCCCAATATGAATACCGTTCCCGGCGTGGATATGTCCACCGGCTCTCTGGGCCAGGGCATCTCCGCCGCTGCGGGTATGGCCAAGGGCGCCAAGTACCTGGGCAAGGACAGCAATGTCTATACGCTGCTGGGTGACGGCGAGATCGCCGAGGGCGAGGTGTGGGAGGCCATGCTGTTCGCCGCCCACTACCATCTGGACAACTTCTGCATGATCGTGGACCTGAACGGCCTGCAGATCGACGGCCGGACCTGTGACGTTATGAATACCGCTCCCGTGGACGAGAAGGCCAGAGCCTTCGGCTTCCATGTGGTGGAGATCAACGGCCACGATTTTGACGAGATCGAGAAGGCCTTTGCCGAATTCCACGCCTGCACCGATAAGCCCACCTGCATCCTCATGCACACCACCAAGGGCAAGGGCGTCAGCTTTATGGAAAACCAGGTGGGCTGGCACGGCAAGGCCCCCAACGACGAAGAGTACAAGCAGGCTATGGGCGAGCTGAATGCAGCCATGGCGGAACTGGAGGCAGCGAAATGAGCGAAGTGAAGAAGATCGCCACCCGGGACAGCTATGGCAATGCCCTGGTAGAGCTGGCACAGGGCGGCGCAGACAACCTGGTGGTTCTGGACGCGGACCTGGCAGGTGCCACCAAAACCGGGATTTTTAAGAAGGCCTACCCCGACCGCCATTTCAACTGCGGCATTGCCGAGTGCAATATGATCGGCGTGGCTGCCGGTCTCGCCACCATGGGTTTGGTGCCCTTTGCCAGCAGCTTTGCCATGTTTGCCGCCGGCCGTGCCTTTGAGCAGATCCGCAACTCCGTGGCCTACCCCCACCTGAATGTGAAGGTAGCCGCTACCCACGGCGGCATCTCCGTGGGCGAGGACGGCGCAAGCCACCAGTGCTGCGAGGACTTCGCCCTGATGCGGTCCGTCCCCGGCATGGTGGTCATGTGCCCCAGCGACGATGTGGAGGCCAAGGCCGCCGTGAAGGCCGCCTATGCCTATGAGGGCCCCGTGTATATCCGCCTGGGCCGTCTGGCCGTGCCTGTGTTCCACGATGCAGAGCACTTCAACTTTGAGATCGGCAAGGGCGAGCAGCTCACCGAGGGCAGCGACGTCGCCATCATCGCCACCGGCCTGATGGTCAACGAGGCCCTGATGGCTGCAGAAAGCCTGAAGGCCCAGGGAATCCATGCCCGGGTCATCAACATCTGCACCATCAAGCCCCTGGATGAGGAAATCGTCCTGAAGGCTGCCCGGGAGTGCGGCAAGGTCATCACCTGTGAGGAGCACAGCATCATCGGCGGCCTGGGCGAGGCTGTGGCTGCGCTGCTCAGCGAAAAGTGCCCCACCAGGCTCCGCCGCATCGGCGTCAACGATGAATTCGGCCACTCCGGCCCCGCCGCCGCCCTGCTGAAGCAGTTCGGCCTCAGCGCAGAGCACATCGAGCAGGTCGCCAAGGAAATGCTGAACGGTTGATTTTCTCCCTTTTTTCGGGGCTCCTATGAGCCCCGAAAAAAGGTCTTGACAAATGGCGCATTATCGGGTATAATCCAACATGTTCCAGCTATGGAGGCTTAGCTCAGCTGGTTAGAGCGCATGCTTCACACGCATGAGGTCACAGGTTCGAGTCCCGTAGTCTCCACCAGTATAAAAACACCACCCTGCTGGGTGGTGTTTTTATACTCTCGGAAAGCGCAGGGACTCGAACCCACTTCAATGCGATATGCCGGTGGCATATCGCAACAGCCAGTTCAAAAACTGGCTGTCACTTTATGAATTTGCCCCCAAGGGCAAATTCAGCAATCGAGTCCCGTAGTCTCCACGAAACGAAAGAAATCCGAACTTTTTCCTGATTGGGAATGGGTTCGGATTTTTTGTTCCTATCGAAGAAATAACGGAATGGTAATAAAAATCCTGGTAAACTGTCGATTGCTGCAATTGCTCACTTTTTAACGGAGACTTTTTCTAAAAACTTGGCATTATCTTCCTTAAATAGCACCTTTTTTTAAGAACAGGAGCACAAGAAGCGATTGGATTGTATAGAATACTGAGTAAATCTGGTGCCCGTGCACACAGTTAAAATGAGCGTGTTAGCTTTACAGCGGATACGCTCATTTCTCTTTTAAGATATTCCAGTCCGCTTGAATCGTGAGTTAGAAGTTCCTCACGAACTTTGTCCAAAGTCATTGCTTTTATTTGCATTTTCGATTATAATAACAATGGATTTTTATAAAAATGTGCGGATACGACTGCAACAGGTGTGCTTACCTATGTGGTATCTTGCTGTTGCACTAACTGCTGAAAAGTGAGGCGTCTCGCTCCAGCGTATCCAGATTTTGCGCGGCGAGGGACGCATACTGGATGTAATGCGGTTAGGGCATCAGGAGCTTGCGGCGTGGGTTGAAGGACTTGGACTTTAAGGGACAGACAAATCGGAATTTTTTGTGGAGGTGTTTATATGATATTCCTAAAGGTATTGGCTGTAGTTCTGGGATTGGCATTCCTTCTGTTTGGATACTTCATTTGCTTTAAAAAGAAATACAATCTTATCAACGGTTTTGAGGCGGATTTCAAAGCCGGTCGGAAGAAAGAAGAATACGCAAAGAAAGTGGGAATGATAGAGTTTGTTGTTGGTATAGTTCTGCTTATCACAGGTGTTGCACTTATTCTGTTTGCCTAATAAATTCAAGTTTAACGAACAGGAGATGATGAACGCATGAAAATCCTATATGAACTATCTTGGCTATGGGAAACGCTGGGCATTGCAC
>ERZ773116.931-NODE-931-length-30004-cov-8.781629_pt1 | contig 30004 bp, 29 predicted proteins | sample MGYA00580563_ERZ773116 | MGnify/ENA primary metagenome ERZ773116 (study PRJEB29015, sample SAMEA2737864) | human gut metagenome | biome: human gut; feature: human-associated habitat; material: faeces | place: China | collected 2012 ... | reverse complement strand
CTGTAGGGATGATTGAAACCGTGTATACAGGTCCCACATCCGGAAGCAGATGGAAAAGGATTGCATGTCCTGCCTCGTGGTAGGCTGTGATGCGCTTTTCCTTGTCAGAGATGATACGGCTCTTCTTCTCAGCTCCGATACCAACCTTGACGAAGGATTTTCTGATATCATCCTGTGTGATATATTCTCTGTTTTCGCCCGCTGCACGGATTGCTGCCTCATTCATCAGATTCTCAAGGTCTGCACCTGTGAAGCCTGCTGTAGTCTGTGCAATCTGCTTTAAGTCTACATCCTCTGCAAGAGGTTTTTTCTTGGCATGGACACCTAAAATTTCTTCTCTGCCGCCCACATCCGGTCTGCCTACTACAACCTTTCTGTCGAAACGTCCCGGACGCATGATAGCAGGGTCAAGTATATCCACACGGTTTGTGGCTGCCATGACGATAATGCCCTCATTGACACCAAAGCCATCCATCTCGACAAGCATCTGGTTCAATGTCTGCTCACGCTCGTCATGTCCGCCGCCCATTCCTGTGCCACGGCGTCTGGCTACTGCATCAATCTCATCGATAAATACGATACAAGGCGCATTTTTCTTGGCATCCTCAAACAAATCTCTCACTCGTGAGGCTCCGACTCCGACGAACATCTCCACGAAATCAGATCCTGAAATGGTGAAAAACGGTACCCCTGCCTCTCCGGCTACTGCCTTGGCAAGGAGAGTCTTACCTGTTCCCGGAGGTCCTACAAGAAGGACACCCTTTGGGATTCTTGCTCCAAGTCTGGTGTATTTTCCCGGATCACGAAGGAAATCAACTATCTCTGCAATCTCCTCCTTTTCCTCCTTTAGGCCTGCTACATCAGAAAACTTGATATGGTTCTCCTCCTGTGTAGTGAGCTTCGCACGGTTCTTGCCGAAGTTCATCATCTTGCCACCGCCGCCCTGTGCTGCTGCGTTGTTGTTCATCACTGCAAAGAGTATGAACATGGCTCCGAATACCAAAAGATACGGAAGCAGTGTCATAATCCAGCTCTCAGCCGGAACATCCGCAACTGTATAGTCGGTGTACCCTGCTTTTGTCATGGTCTTTTCGATATTGTTTACATCTGATACATAAAGCACCTTTGATGTGCCATCCTTGAACTTCACCTCAAGACTTCCTGTCGGTATCTCCCTGTTTTGCACTACCTTTACGCTCTTCACCTGATTCTTGTCAAGATCCTTCTCGAACTGACTCTGTGTGTAAGAGTTTGATGTAGCCCCGGCGCTCAGCCAGTACCAGATGCAGATTACTGCAAATACAATGATAATGTATACGCCTATTCCGCGCATACCGCTTTTTTGTTTATTCAATTTACTTCTCCTTTTTATTTTATTTCGCCCTCGACGAAGCCGATGTAAGGCAGATTTCTGAACCTCTGATCATAGTCAAGGCCATAGCCTACCACAAACTTATCAGGAATCACAAAGCCCACGTAGTCTACATTTACATCATCAACCACACGGCGCTCAGGCTTGTCCAAAAGTGTACAGATTGTGAGACTCTTCGGGTTTCTTTTGGCAAGGAGCTTTGAAAGCCTGCTAAGAGTATTTCCCGAATCAATGATGTCTTCTATGATGATGACATTCTCTCCCTCGATAGAATGCTCAAGGTCCTTTTTAATCTTGACATCGCCTGATGACTCTGTGCCTGAGCCATAGCTGGATACCGACATGAAATCCATAGTCATAGGCAAATCAATTCTCTTTGCAAGCTCAGTGGTAAAGAATATTGAGCCCTTGAGTATGCAAATGAGATATACTGACTGTCCCCTGTATTTTTCTGTGATTTGCGCTCCAATCTCTGCAATACGCTTATTGAGCTGCTCCTCTGTCAGGTAAACCGAAATATCATATTTTTTTGAAAAATCCATTTTGTTTTCCTCCGTAAAATGTGATCTTAAGTACTTTTCCTGTCTGTGGTGTGACAAGTGCGCTGCAGCCGGATCTGTATCCGATAATGGCATGCACCAGTGATTCATGGGCTATAAGCCACAGCCCCGCTCTCTGCTGTGCAGGAATTTTATCACCTGTAAATACCTGCTTCAGCTTCTTATGATGGCCCTTGTCATCCACAATTATATAGTCACCGGCTTTTCTTGTTCTTATTTCAAAGCCTTTCTTCATCTTATCATAATCAAACCATTTCGTATATGGTTTTTTGGGAATTTCGTCCATTTTACCATTAAAATCTTTTATACAAAGTGTGACATATGAGCCATCTGCCGAAAGCTTTATGTTTTTTTGCGCTCCCGTGGCACTCAGTGCCTCAAGCTCTTTTTGCGTAATGTGAATTTCTTCTTTTTCATCGTCACACCTTTCGGCGAAGAGTATCACATCGCCAAATGATTTTTCTGCAATAATTCCATATGGCAGATTGATTTTTCTGCCCGACTGCTGCCCTGCAAGCTTCACAAGTGCACTGATATGTGTGCTCGTGATGTCCTTGAGCCGCCCTGATGCCAGATGTATACACTCGCGCGCCACTCCGCTTTTTAATGCCGGATGCAGACTCTCAAAGCGACTAATTTCAAGTATCACCCTGCCTTCTTTTTTTGAAACCATGCTGTCACACGCCTCTTTTAGCTGCTGCTCGTAAAAATCATTCATCACCGCAAGCTGTCCTGCGCTCTCATTGATATGCTCTATCGCCCTGTCATTAATCTGCAAAAGCAAAGGAAACACATCATGGCGCAGCTTGTTTCTGGAGTATGCTGTGTCAGCGTTTGTGGCATCGGTGACAAAAGCCTGTCCGTTTTCCTTCAGATATTCCTCTATCTGTGCGCGTGTCGCTGATAAAAGCGGCCTGATATAGGTGACACCGTTCTTCACGGAAACCGGATGCATGCCGGCGAGTCCTTTCGCTCCGCTTCCGCGAAGCATCTGAAAAAGAACTGTCTCTGCGTTGTCCTCCATATGGTGCGCAACCGCAACGACTGCCTGCCTGCTGTTACCCTGTTTTTGGTCTGATGCATTGGCAGTTTCGCAAGGATATCTGCCGGCCTCCTCTTCAAACGCCTCATAGCGCAATATCCTGGCGGCCTCCTCCAGTCCGAGTCCATGACTTTTTGCATATTGCGGTACATCCACGGAATGCACATGGCACGGTATGTTAAGCCTCTCGCAGAGATCTGACGCAAACCTCGCATCCTCCCTGCTCTCGGCTCCTCTGATGCCATGCTCCACATGTACTGCCTCCAGCGCAAAATCAAGCTCATCTGTGCACTGTCTTTTTATCTCATTTAACAACAGCAGAAGGCAGACCGAATCCGCACCGCCCGACAGCGCAACAAGCACCGTGCTGTGATTTTTTATCATTTTGTTTTCCAGAATATATTCTTTTGTCCGTCTAATCATTATTTTTCCCAGATTCCTATTGCAACTACAGTCATATCATCCATGGCGTATCCACCTGTGTCAAGCAGCACCCTGTCCAGAATTTCCTGCGCCATCACGCCTGCATTGTCACTTTTGACGCCTGCGATGATATCCATAAGCTTCCCCTGTCTGTCCTTTACATGCAGATATTCTAGCACACCATCCGTTACCATGACAAGGAAATCGCCACTTTGAAGTGTATTTTTTGAATGTTTGCTCTCCTGCCAGACATCGACCCCCGCCGGGAGTGATTCATTTTCTATAACACTTACTTGTTTCTCTGATTTGATAAATGACGGTGCGGCGCCTGTTTTGGCCAGCTCAAGCTCACCTGTGTACATGTCTATTGTGGCAAAATCAACCGTGGAATAGGACTCCTCGCCCGCCGATATGACCATGGCAGAGTTCATCAGCTTTAGGGCACTTTCCCTGCTAAAGCCGGCCTCCAAAAGCTTTTCAAGCAAATCCACCACCAGTGTGCTCTCGGCCTGCGCCTGCTTGCCCGAGCCCATGCCATCGGATACACATACATGATACATGCCATCATCCAGCTGAAACATGCTGCAGCTGTCGCCATTTGCCTGAGAGCCGGTCTTCTTTTTGGTCGCCACCCCCGAAAGTGCATATAACTGATTCTCCTCGTAAAGCACAATAGATGTCCTCTCATCGGATATTATTGAAACTGTCCCATGTGCCTGCCTGAGCTTCACTCCCATGGCGCGTGAAACCGCCTGCACATACTTTGAAATTTCAATCCCACCATCTATCTTGGTGCAGACATCTGCCTTTATACATACCTGCTGCCTTGCGTTCTCATAAATATGGGCATTTTCCACCTGTATACCAGCCTCTTTTGTATATACATAAACTCTTGAAAGACGCAGCCTTCTTTTTTTATCAATACATTTTTCAGCCCTGCACCAGCTATCCATGAGCTCTGCCATAGCGTCAAGCTGTGCGGCTATGACGCGTCTGTTTTCTGTGAGACGCCTGTACCAGGCTTCATTTAGCTCAATACGGGCAAATGCCTCTGTGGCGGCTTCCACCATGCGCGTATAGTGCGGGCAGCCATCCACATATCTGTTTTGCACAATTTCCTCTGTTTTCATACGTTTGCGCACTGCATCAGCAAGCATTTTTATACTGTCGGAAATCGAAGTCCCGCTTGTCCAGCACACACTGCAGCCCTCACAACATGCACAAAGTCTCCCTGTCACCTCAAGCTGTATTTTCTCACTCTCATCAGGGATTTTATCTGCCGTACATTTTACAGCCATGACGTTTGCAGTCGAAATAATGCCTGAAAGTCCTGAAACTGCTGTGGCAAATGCCTCCTCCCTGTCGGGCAGAAGTCCTGCTATGACCGGATTTTCATTGTGCTCAAGAGCCCTTAAATATTCGCATGCTCTGCAAAGCACAAAGGCCATCGAAAACACAACAAGGCTCTCTGCTACCGACAACACTATCTCATCCGTATCCGGCCTTCCCAGAAATGTTACCGACAAATTCATCACCGCCGTGGCACAAGCTGCCACAACGGCTGTTGTCAGACATCCGTTTTTACTGCTTTTTCTCACAAATAGCCTTTCCCCAAAGTAAATCACCGCAATAATAAAGAGATACTTACATATCGACGGTATCGATATAAAGTATCCCATTCCAATAATTAATCCTATGTAAAAAATAATCGTATGCCCACTGCTCAGACAATAAACTCCATACACTGCAGGTATCAGCGGATAACAATCCATCACACACACCAGTGTGGATGCAAATGCCATAAGCCCCCACACAGCCTTTTTTAAATTTGCACTCCTCATCTTTTTGCCTCCATCTTTTTTCAACGATTATATGTGGTCAAAAATGAAGCTTTTGACGAAAAAGCGCAACTATATCTTCAAAAATTATTTGTCCTTTTCCTTGAAGATTATTTCATTGTCATACGCAAGCCCCAGCTTGCTCTTTGCTATATCCTCTATGTACTGGTCACTCTGCATATACTGCTGCATGCTTTCTATCTCATCAGCACGCTCCGATTCTTTAGTGTACTGCTTTTCAAGCTCCGCTTTTTGTGCGGCATATGTAGATTCCTTCTGCTTTAGCTGCACAACCTGGACTACCATAACCACAAGAAATGCTATAACTATGATGGAAACACTTAAAGTTCCGCCCCTTCTCTTTGCACGACGTTTACTCATTATTCCTCCTTAGGTGCTTATCTGAATATCCTGCCAAACATTTTATCTTTCTTTCCGGTCACCTCCGGTACCTTCGAATACGTAATCATGTCTATCTCACCTTCTATATCGGCTTCTCCCTTCTCAAGGTTTAGCCTGTTTACGTGAAGATCCTTGCCCTTTAGGTCAAGCATGCCCAGCTCCGTCTCCAAAAGTATCTCTCCCACATCAAAGGAGAGCACATCCAAAATGCCTGTAAAGCTGCCTGTTCTGCGATTATTCAAGATAAGCTTATGACTCTTTGTGCCTGATATTTCTTCCATTTCCTGTCCCTCACATAATTTTTAATATGCTCCATAGACAGCCGCACATATACATGCCATCTGTGGAATCGCATATGTAAATATATGCCGGGATTCATGAAAATATAACCTATATATACTCAAAAAGATCTTTTGCTTCTTCCTTCTTTGTTGTGTCAAGGAGATTTAACACCTTAACCTTGACTGTCTTTTGTCCAAATGCTATCTCTATTATGTCTCCGACCTTGACATTTACAGATGCCTTTGCCGGTCTGCCGTTTACTGTGACACGGCCTGCGTCACATGCCTCATTTGCCACTGTACGTCTCTTTATCAGACGCGATACCTTCAAAAATTTGTCTAATCTCATTGTTACCTCTGTGTCTTACCTATAATAAATCAATTCATAACTATTACCCTGATTTTAGTGGATATAGCCAAAAATGGGCGGAGCCTTAAAGGCTTCACCCATTCTTCTACTCCGTGATAGTCTAACTTATTAGTTAAGAGAATCTTTTAAAGCCTTTCCAGCCTTGAACTTAGGAGCCTTAGATGCTGCAATTGTCATCTCAGCGCCAGTCTGTGGATTTCTTCCTGTTCTTGCTGCTCTCTCAGATACCTCGAAAGTACCGAATCCAACTAACTGGATCTTCTCACCTTTCTTTAACTCCTCTGCAACAACATCTGTGAATGCCTTTAAAGATGCCTCTGCGTCCTTCTTTGATACTCCGGCCTTCTCTGCCATAGCTGCAACTAAATCTGCTTTGTTCATGATAAAATTCCTCCTCTGGATTTTCATAATTTATATAATTCGAGCTGTATTCCCAAATTACCTACAAGAATATATATACTTGTTTTTATGGGGTTTGTCAAGGAAAATGCACTATTTCCTAGGCTTTTATGTACTTTTACCATTCTTAAAACCTTACTTTGAACTTAATAAAGAGGTTAATGTTGAAAGATAATCTGATATATCCTTATTTGTCAGACTATTTCCCGATCTGTCAGAGGATTTATTGTCTGTCTTCTGTGATGAATTTGTGCTCTGCGAGCTGCCGGTGGTTCTTTTAGATGTACTTTGATTGTCCTTCTCATCTGCCCTCTCTGAGGCAGTCTCTGAAGGAGTCTGTGCGGTGGCCTGCGATCTGTCCGTGCTGCCGGTTCCGGTGCCTGATGAATCGTCCTTATTGTCGTTTATCGTAATCTGTATGGTGGCCTCCTTTGAGTTCACGTAAAGCGTCCTCGTCCAGGTGTCATAGCCATCGGCTGTTACCTTAAGCGTGTGTTTTCCGTAGGTTATCTCAACCGGGCTCGTATAGTCGATTTCACTGCCATCGACATATATTTTTGCTCCCTGCACGTCAACCTCGAAAAGGATGCTGCTCTTTTTAGGGCCCTCACCCTTTAAATCATTTAAATTTACCTTTGTAGTCTCTCCTCTTTTTATCTCAATATCCGTGCTGCCTCCCCAGCTGTTGTTGGCCACAGCGAGCGTATAGCTGCCCTCCGGCACATCAAGCGACATATCCTTAGTGATTTCTGCAAATATCCTGTCTCCGAGCTGCAAAAAGCTGCCCTCAAACAGCGATGTATTGCTAAGCTGCAGTGTGCCGTGCCCTGTCGTGACAGAAATTGACACTATATCCTTGTCAATCCCGACAACAGCCAGCTTATCCTGCGCCGTAAGGCTGTCAGTATCTACGACATCTGAGCCTGAAAATATCATGGTGCGCTCCCCCAGCCTGTAGCTGCTATTTCCGATTTCAAGCACACTCTTATCCTTATCCACAGAAAAATTGGTTACTGCGTCGTTTGTCCACACCTTATCGGATTTTTGTATCCGCTTTGCCTTGCCGTCTGAATCTGCCCCTGATATGTCAACCACATCACCCTGATGTATGTCTGAAACTGACATGTGATTGCCATATTTGTCAAAAAAGCCGGTGGTCAGCCCATAGTAATACTGATACTGCACTCCTGTCGAGTAATTGTATACCCTGATTGTCTCATTGGCACTGTTTATGTCCGATACTATGAGAATATCTGAACTTTTCTTAACGGACTTTCCGTTTTCCTCCGCAGCAGCTTTCAAACCGGACTGCGTGCTTTCTCCCACGGCCTCCGTCGTATCATTCATGCTGTTATAGAATTTTTTTACACCATCATCCGTGTCCTGTTTTCCACATGCTGCAAGTGACAGCACAAGCATGCATACCATGCAAAATAATCTTTTAAATTTCTTCATCTGTATTTCCTTTAATAGCTGGCTTTAAACGTTTTTCTACAATAATAATATATCGTATAGTCATTTACTTTTCAATTAAATTCACTATATATATGCATTACTGCTTACACTATGGCATGCAGGGCATGCAGATACTCCTCGCGCTCCCCGCTTAGCTGTATGAGCTGTGCAAGCTTATCCACATCACGGTCGCATACCCATGACTTGCGCGAGTTGCTATAGTGATTGCAGAGCTTACAAAATTTTTCAGGAAACAAAAGCAGTGCTTGAAGCAGTCTCATTGATGTATCATCAAGACTTCTTACGCTGCAATAGCTGTCAAGAATTGCATCTGCAACCGCTGTATCCCAGTGATTTTTTTCGAGCATCTTGCGCATGTACTCCGCAAGATCAGTTTCCGGATATCCCGGATGCATGGTCTCGAAATTGACAGGGAGCCATCTTCCGGACTGTGTATACACGACATTGTGCTGGTTGAAGGCTCCGTGACAGTATATCGGAACCGACGTTTTACTATTTTCCAGCTCACACAATATTTCCGCCGATTTCTGCCCCTGCTCTAAGAATCTCTCATAGCATTCATAAAACAGATGCTCAAAAGCATTTGTCTTGCTGCGACGCAGTATGTAGTTTTTAAGCTTTACTATCTGCGCACATTTTCGCTGAGCTTTTTCGTGCAGGCTTTCTACCTCGATATCCGAAGGCAGAGGATACTTTTCCAATATATTGTGCAGCTGCGCTAATGCCCTGCTGCCGCCACGCATATCATCTATGCTGTCCGTGCTGCACTCTCTGCCTGCTCTGTAATCCTTCAATATGTATGCGTCCTCACAGTTATCTCGCGATATGATACACTGCTCCTTTGTCTGTGATATCTGCTCCACATCCATACCGTTTCTCTGGATAAATGCCAGCGTATCCCGCAGGGTGCATGCCCTTTGCTCATGCCCTCTGTACGGCACGAGCAGCTTCTGCCCGATGCCTGTATCACATATATATGCTCCTCTGCCCTTTATTATCCTGCTTACTGTAAGCTCATATTTTTCCAAAGCCACTTCCGGCTGATTATACAAAAAAATCCCCCCTCATATGATTAATGCATCATAACTATTCAGATGCTTTTTAATCATATGAGAGAGGTTATTATTTTATTCGCAAGCTCCTTAAGTTTTTGTGCTTCATTGAGCGATGTGTCATCAAGCACCTGCTCATAAAGTCTGTCCAGGATATCGCCAAGCTTCGGTCCCGGCTCTACTCCCATTTTAATCAGGTCGCTGCCATTTATTTTCATTTCCTTTTTTGATACACACTGGTGGTCTGCAAGGATTTTCCTGTATACACGCTCATATTCTGCGATGTATTCAAGCTTTTCTGCGCGCTTATACATGCTCTGTCCGAGTGTATCGGCTCTTTTCACCTCAAACAACAGCGGAAAAAGCTCTGTTCCTATGCGGCTCATTGCACGCCTTACATTGCGCTCTGTGATGGCCGGACGGTCATCATGCTCTTTTACGAGCTTACAGCAACAGTCTGTAGTCCTGTTATCAAACTTAAGGCGCCTGAGTATCTTTCTGGTCATATCAGCTCCCACAACCGGATGCTTCTTGAAATGATTCTGGCCTTCCTCATCTGTCGTAATGCACACAGGCTTTGCCACATCATGAAGCAGCATGGTAAGCCTTAGGATTTTGTCCGCTCGCACATGCTCCAAGGTATGAAGCGTATGCTCGCCGACACTGTACATATGGTGCTTATTGTGCTGAGGTGTCTGCATCATCACATCAAACTCCGGCATGAATACCGCTGTGAGTCCAAGCTCATACAAATCTCTCATCATCTGCGGATGGTCTGATGTCAGAAGCTTCACAAGCTCCACCTGGATTCGCTCTGCGCTGACCTTTGACAATGCAGGGGCAAGCTCTTTTATGGCTGCTTTAGTCTGTGCCTCTATATCAAAGCCAAGCTGGGCTGCAAATCGCACCGCACGAAACATCCTGAGTGCATCCTCACTAAATCTGTCGTGCGCACAGCCCACACATCTGATCATATGCGCTTTTAAATCTCCTATGCCGTCAAATTCATCGACAAGCCCTGCCCTGTGATTATACGCCATGGCATTGATTGTGAAGTCGCGTCTCTCCAGATCAAGCTTCAGATTGGAGGTAAAGGTAACCTCCTTTGGATGGCGTGCATCCTCGTACTCTCCGTCTATCCTGTAGGTGGTGACCTCATAGCCAACATGCTCCAGCATGACCGTGACTGTGCCATGCTGGATACCTGTGTCTATCGTATGATCAAATATCGCTTTGACCTGCGCAGGCTTTGCAGATGTGGTGATATCCCAGTCCTGCGGTGTCCTGCCAAGGAGACTGTCACGCACGCATCCACCTACCGCATATGCCTCAAAGCCATGCTCGTAGAGCGTGTCTATTATGAAGTTGACATTCTGCGGTAAATCTATGCGCATCGTTGGATTCTCCTTTTAATATGCCTTGCCCCAGTATACGAGCTTATGCGCCGGCTTTCCACAGCATACGCATACGTCGGAAATCTGCTCCTGGTCACCAAATGGCATACAACGGCTTGTAACTGTTGTGTCCTCTTTGATTTTATTCTCGCAGGCCTCGTCTCCACACCACATAGCACGGATAAAGCCAGGCTTTGTCTCTGCGATTGCCTTGAACTCATTGTAGTCGTGTGCATCGTTTATATGGCTTGCAAGGAATGCCTTTGCCTTCTCGAGCATGTCATTCTGCATTGTCTCAAGTACCTCTGCGAGCTTCTCATTGACCTCATCAAGTGAGACAACGATTTTCTCTCTTGTGTCTCGGCGGACGATAACGCACTGGTTTTTCTCGATATCCTTTGGTCCAATCTCGATACGTGTTGAGATTCCCTGAACCTCCTGTGCTGCGAACTTCCAGCCAGGTGTCTTGTCGGTTGCATCGATTTTCACGCGGAAATCCTTTGAGAGCTTGTCCTTGAGGTCGTATGCCTTGTCAAGGACGCCGTCCTTCTGCTGCTGGATTGGAATGACCATAACCTGTGTTGGTGCAATCTTTGGTGGAAGCACGAGTCCTGAGTCATCTCCGTGAACCATGATGATAGCTCCGATAAGACGTGTTGAAACGCCCCATGATGTCTCATGACAGTACTGTAATTTATTGTCCTTGTCTGTGTACTGGATGCCGAAGGCCTTAGGGAAGCCGTCACCAAAGTTGTGTGAGGTTCCTGACTGGAGTGCCTTTCCGTCATGCATGAGTGCCTCTATAGTGTATGTAGCCTCTGCTCCGGCGAACTTCTCCTTGTCTGTCTTTCTTCCCTTTACCATAGGGATTGCAAGATATTTCTCACAGAAATCCGCATAGATGTTTAACATCTGTACTGTACGTGCCTCTGCCTCCTCGGCTGTTGCATGAACAGTATGTCCCTCCTGCCATAAGAACTCTGATGAGCGGAGGAATGGACGTGTTGTCTTCTCCCAGCGCACTACTGAGCACCACTGGTTATATACCTTTGGAAGGTCTCTGTGTGACTGTACTGTTTTGCTGAAAAGCTCGCAGAAAAGTGTCTCTGATGTAGGTCTTACTGCAAGTCTCTCCTGAAGTGTCTCAAGTCCGCCCTGTGTGACCCATGCAACCTCAGGTGCAAAGCCCTCTACGTGATCCTTTTCCTTCTGGAGCAGGCTCTCCGGAATGAACATTGGCATGTATACATTCTCTACTCCTGTCTCTTTGAACATTGCATCGAGATTCTTCTGTATATTCTCCCAGATGGCATAACCATTGGGTTTAAAGATCATGCATCCCTTTACAGATGAATAATCCATCAACTCTGCTTTCTTCACAACGTCTGTATACCATTGTGTGAAATCTTCCTCCATGGAAGTGATGGCCTCTACTAATTTTTTCTCCTTAGCCATTGCTTTTCTCCTTTTTTATTTAAATATTCTATGATATACGAGGCTTTTATATCTCATCCGGCCCCTGCACCACGCATAATTTTACTAACATATATTATTCCATAAGCGAGCTGATGTCAATAAGCCTGAAAACTTGTTCTGCAGTGTTTTTCATATTTTTTTGAGCATTTTTGATATCCATAGCCTCATTAAGCGTTGTTGCCCCTCTTATAATAGGGAAAAACGCATCTATGCCTTCTTTATTACATGCCACTGCATCGTCAGTGACACTCCCTGCAAGTGCGATTACTTTACAGCCGTTTTTTCTGCCTGCTTTTGCCACTCCGACAGGCACCTTTCCCATGGCGCTCTGTCCATCAAGCCTGCCCTCTCCGGTCACTACGATATCGGCATTTTTCAGTTCCTTGTCAAGCTGTATTGCGTTTAGCACTATATCTATGCCGGATTTAAGTTCCACGTTCTCAAGTCCAAAAAGAAACGCAAAGCCAAGACCTCCCGCAGCGCCTGCTCCCGGTGTCTCGCTGAAGCTTTTTCCCGCATACTCCTCAACACAGTCTGCATACTGTCTCATCATTTTATCCATCTGTGCCTTTTCATGCTCCTGTACGCCCTTTTGCTTTCCAAAAATGTATACGCAGCCCTGCTCTGTGCACAGTGGATTAGTAACATCACATGCTATTTTGAAATGACACTGCTTCAATTCTGAAGGGACCTTATCAGCCTTTATCTTTCTTACCCTTGCAAGCGAGCCAAATACCGGTGGAAGAATATTGTCATCCTCATCATAAAACTCATAGCCGAGCGCCATCAGCATTCCTATGCCGCCCTCAGTGGTTGCGCTTCCGCCTATTCCGATTATGAAATTCCGACAGCCCTTGTGCACGGCATCCAATATCATCTCTCCCACACCCAATGAGGTCGCTTTCCACGGATCAGGTTTACCTTCAACAAGTGTGATTCCTGATGCTTCTGCCATTTCCATAACAGCCGTATCATCCTCAAGTACTCCATATGTCGCGTGCACCTTTTGTCCCATCGGTCCTGTTACATCAACATGTTCATATGTGCCATTCATGCCCTCTACCAAAGCGGTTACAGTTCCCTCGCCACCATCTGCAAGTGGTCTGACCACCACATCGGCTTTCGGTATTGCCGCCAATATGCCTTCTTTACATGCCATCCCGGCCTGCATGCTTGTCATGCTTCCTTTAAATGAATCAATTGCTACTACAACCTTCATTTTACCATTCCTCTATTTTTGTTTATATTCTTCTATTCTATATTTCATTTTTCTTCACCTACAGACTCTGTTACATTTGCAGAATAGCCACTCGGATCCTCATACATCACCGGATTACTGCTACAGTGAGCATACAGATTCAGTCCATCATTATAGATCACATCTTCCTGCGTGAACCGTCCGATACCCGTATTGTAATAACGTGCACGCAGATAGTAAAGTCCCGTCAGGTCATCCTCAATCTGTGCATTATACCTTAGACGATTCGGGATGTTTTCCTGTCCTGCAATCCTTTGACCAAACGCATCATACTGGTAATCATTCTGTATGCTTCCGGCTGCATCCAATACGATGGAACATTATTAAATATAGTCTTTCATAATGTTCCAAGCCCTTTTTACTTCGTCATTATATTTCTCATTCAACTGATTTCTTAATTGAACATCTGCATCATAAATAATGAAATCGCTCAATCCACCTCTCAAAGCAAACAGTTTACTATAGCTTTCTGTCAAGTATTTCATTTTTTTACCATCGTTCTCATCCGAGTCAATACAATTAACTTGTCCCATAAGAATTCTTAATATCCCGTTATATTGTCCATATCCATATTTTTGTACCATTTTGCCAATCTCTATATACGCCTCTCGCAACTGCAAAAGCGCTTCATTTCTTATCATTCTTCTATCTCCAATCTATTGTAACGGTGTTTTTCCTACAACTTCAAAAGTCCATGGTGCATCTATATAGGTTTGCATAACATTACATCCTCCCACATATACTCCACCTTGCGGTCCGACTGGTCCTGTATAAATAGTAGTACCCTTTGGTATTTTAATCGCATATACATTATCTATATAAGAGCTTGGCTCACTCGTAAACCATCTTCCATACGGATTTTGAGCATTACCTGCTCAATACATTATTCTATCTTCCTGTAATACTTCCATATTGTATCTGCCACCATAGAAATTCTTTGCAGGTTGATTTGGCATTTCTGCTAACGGTCCTGGATTTTCAATCATATTATATTGATAATTAGCTATATCATCTGACCCATATATAACAGTTGTTCTACCACTCTGGTCTCAACAACCTTCCCAACATCTTCCGCTACATTTCCGGTTCCCTCGGTTACTCCATCAATCCCTTTTGGGGCTTTCGCCAGCTTGTTCGCCTCTGCTTCAATTCCATTCAGCCCCTTTGCAGTTACTCCACTTGCAACCATACCGGCAACCATTCCTGCTGTATCATTTCCTGTCACATCTGTGGTTATCTTCTGCGCACCGGCTCCGGCTCCCATTGAGATGCCTTCTTTGGCGACTATAGAATCACAAATAGAAGAATTGCAGGAAAAACTAAAAAATATGTAATTGGATCCTATATTGACCGCTGTGCTTTTATTCCTTCCGATCAGCCACTCATAAAGACTGAATCGAACAGCTTGCTGTGCCCTTTATAAAAAGACTTCAACGCAAGCTGTTCTCCAGATTCTACTCCATCCTTGTCAGATGGAATATGACTTTTTATTATGCATGATATCGTATGTCTTTCGCCATCCGGTACAAATTCGACTTTTATACAAAATCTTCCATCTACATCGAGACAAAGCCTATCCATCACGCCCATGTTCTGTGCTGTATATTTAATTGTTTTTCCATCTATTCATATTTCTATATCTCCCAGTGGCGTGGTCATTCAATTCTCCCATATCTAACATTTAAGAGAAATGTCCAGAATTATTACATCTTTGAAATTTCTATTGTTGGTTCCCATTCGGTTACAATATCAATATTGTAATTCTGAGTAATCACTACATAATGTTTTAAATTTAAAGCCTCTCCATAACCATCAGAAATTTGATTTATTTGTTCTGAAAATTCACCATCTTGTACTTCATAAATTATATTCCGAAAATCATTATCCTTATATTTCCGTATTTCATTTTCAGAATAAAGGTTACTTTGCACAATTCCTTCATCTAGCATACGTACTGCTTGAACCATACCGAAATTAATCATTACGCATGTTTGACTACTTGACAGTTTTATAGTTAGTCCTTGTTTCTCACCATTTATTAGTTGCACTTGGTAAACTGCTTTTGGAATTATACCAACAAATACTTCTTTCCATTTTTCCATATCTTTTATCTCTCCTAATATCGAATTTTGTACACTTTCCTATTGGACACCCTTATTTCAAGAGTCGCTCCTCCTGTTGTACTACCTGGACGAGCAACAACTGTTGTTCCATCACTCAACTTACCGACTTTTCCTGATCCATATTTTGTTTGAATTTCTTTAACGTCGATAGGATTTAGGGCATCAAAATCCCTAATTGTCTGTTCAAAATCACCTGTTGATTCAAAGTTCCTAGCAACGCCTTTTCCGTTAGTAGTTTCTGGCAAGCCGTCAATTATATCATCAATTGTCTTACTACCACTCTCAACAACCTTCCCAGCATCTTCCGCTGCACTCTCGGCTCCCTTGGCTGCTCCCTCTAGCCCTTTTCCGGCTTTCCCCACATCTTCCGCTAAATTTCCAGCTTTCTCGGTTACTCCATCAATCCCTTTTGGAGCTTTCGCCAGCTTGTTCGCCTCTGCTTCAATTCCATTCAGCCCCTTTGCAGTTACTCCACTTGCAACCATACCGGCAACCATTCCTGCTGTATCATTTCCTGTCACATCTGTGGTTATCTTCTGCGCACCGGCTCCGGCTCCCATTGAGATGCCTTCTTTGGCGACTATTGTTGCTGTGCTTTTGAATGTCAGATTTCCCGCTGTAGATGCCTGACCGATTGGAATCATTGCGGATGCCGCAAATGCAAAGGCATTTTCTGTCAGATAATATGCGTCCTCGTTTCCCTGAAACAGGTCATCCTTTATGCCGTTTACTGCCGTGCTGTCAATGTCACCTGTGCTTCCATAATAAATATCCTGAGTGCCCTCTATGGCATCTGCAGCTCCGAATACTGCTGTTCCGCTTCCTACTGCTACTGCAACGTCAGCTACTATTGGTATTGCAGCACCTCCTGTCAGCACTATGCATGCTACACCCGTCGCAATTAGTACTGCTCCTCCAACCGTCCTCCAGATTCCCTGTGTCTTTCTCTTTTCGGCTTCATCCTTTATCTTCTGTTCTGTCTCATAGATTTCATCGTATGCTTCTTTATTCTTCTCATGCAGGTCTCCAAATATTTTAATGCCCGTGTTCAGGGTACCTGCATCTTTACCTGTGATAAAACTGCCTGTTTCATAGCTCTCAATCGCACACTGGCTAAGGCCTATTTTTGAAAGACATGACTGCAGATTTTCCAGAAGCAGCTCTACTGAATTTTCAAGCCGTACCACATTTTCCCTCTCGTAGCTGTTTACATTTGAGACAAGCTTTATAAGGTCGCTGTCCATCTGCTCATGGATATCAAATACTCCGTTACTGTCCGGCATGCCCACATCAGATATGTCCGATACTTCTGAAAGTGCACTTCTTATTTCGCCCGTATACTCATCAGTATCCTCATAGTTTGATGCCAGTTTTTTCCTGAATTCCTGTATTGCTTCTTCATCCAGTTTGAAGTTCGTCGAGCTATCAATGGCACGGTATCCATCCTTGTATGCTGCCATATTGTCAAGCAGTGTCTGTGCAGTTACTTTAATGCCTGACAGGATTGTTATATGTGCTTCACCAAGATAACTCTTTACTGCGTCTCCGGTTTTTCCTGTAAATACTGCATTTTCCGTAAACATATTGATTTTTTCTATGCAGTTATCAATATTTTCAATTAGATTTTCAATTTTTCGCTTATATTCCCAGAACAGATCGCTGAGATCCGTATAATTTATCTGAAACCCTTCCATTTTCATCTCCTAGTTTTATGGTATCACAGCTGTATCTGATAGTCCAATACCATTTTTTATATAATCTCCCTGTTTTCTGTCATTTTCATTTATTGCATTTATTATCAGGTCTATTTTTGCCAGATCATTATTTAAAGTATCTCTGTAATCTTTCACAAAGGCTTTCAGCTGCCTGTATTCTTCCTGAAATTTGTCCATTGCTTCAGATCTGCTTTTGATTTCTGTCTCTGCCGCTGTGAGACTTACGGAATCAGAAGCTGTTTTTATACCGGCAGTCATAAAAGATACCTGCATATTATCAAGGCTGATTTCCATCTTTGTATTTCTCCTCTCACTTTTATTAATTGAAAAAATTCTGTATTTTCGTGCACAGATCATCCCATGCGTTAACAAGTCCTGAAAGCACACCATATTTTTCATTCACTTTTTCTTTTAGTGTATTTATTTCCCAGTTGATGGCATCCTCCGCTGCATCTATATTTGACACATATCCGTCATAAGCTGTATATAAATTTCCGCTCTCACATGAATCATAACATTCCTGTGCATTGCTGCCTGTCCACATGCACTGATAAAGGTCTGAATTTATCATATTCCTCTGGTTATGCTTGATATCATCAATAGCCTCCTTGGCATCATCCAGCTTCCTGTATGCCGCCTTCAGCCTCTCTATTTTCTCATCAAGCACATCTATCTCTGACTGGCACTGTTCCTGCTGTTTTTTATTGTCAGCTTTCTTTTTCTTCAGTTTATTGTATTCTTTTCTGTCATTCTTTTTTGCCATATCAGTTCACCATGCTTCTTTTGAGTTTTCTTACATCTGCGCGCTCTATTTCTGTTTTCTCCATGGCATTAAAGATGTTGTCACACATCATTATCTCATCATCATCTACATACCCTTCAAACACAACCCTGCTGATATCTGTATGCTGAAAATACATAAGCCTGTCACCATTCATTCCCTCAGGATATGGGCAGGCAGCATAATCAAAGAACTGTTTACAGCCATTTATATTTACCTGCAGTGCTCTTGCAACAATCACAAATTTTTTTATGCCACCGCTTACTACTACAATGCTCCCAAGTGGCAGAAAATCAAATTTTTCATTCATATCTTTTCACCTCATACTTCAATAAACTTTTCATACATACAAAAAGGCTGCAGCAACCGGTATTCACCGGTTGTTGCAGCCGAACTGTCATTACTACATGTAACTGTTTTAGACTCTGGCTTTGCGACCCTATGTTTCCATAAGTGTGCCTTTATGGTTAATAATTTTATTGAATTTGCACATTTTTGTCAATATATTTTTCTGGATAAAATGTTAAATTGTCAACTGCAGCACCATTTTTGCCGCAAGTGCCAGCATCCATGCCTTGGCATTCGCAAAGCCTTCTGAAGTATTGCTAAACTCGAATGCCCCATTACTTAATTCTCTTCATCTGACATCGATTGCCCTAATATAATGAGTTTCACTGCCTATATCGCATCCTGCTATAAGCATGTCATCCGTAATGAAGGAGAGTTTATCATTCTTAGCAAACTTACCATTTGTTTCCAAGTCTCGCCAGGTATAGGATCTCAGTTCTTTTTTAATCACCTCTATTTTCCTGATCAATTCTTCTTTTGACAGAAGCTTTATTGCCTGATTTTCTACATTTACTTGCTTTTTTGTTCTTCTTGCTTTAAGCCAACTTATCTCTCGTAGCCTAGCCTTATATGTGATTTCTGTTCGTCGTACCAGAGATTTGCTTACAGCTTCCTTCAGATTCTACCTCACGGTAGACACCCTTGCTGTTCGGCTATACACTTCCCACTATCTAGGAGTATTCGGGACTTGCACCCGTTAGAGCGCGCCCATGGCGCGCAAACTTAAAAATCCGCAATACTCACCTATCGTATAGCGGATTAATAAAACATTATTTAATTTTCATCTTATTTTTTATTGCTCTAAGCTATTGTGCCATTTGCAATGTCGTTCTTTGCAAATAAATATGTAATAACCGGCATAAGAATGGCTGAAATAATTGCTTTGACAATATTACCAACACCAAGCTGTGCTGTAATGGCATATGTAACCATATTTACTATGAATCCCAGGGCTGCAAGTGCAAAAATAAGCACCAAACCAATCTTTTTGTGTGCGAAAAGCAAAATACCGATAGAAACAGTTATGATAATCTGTAGTATAACGCTAATGAAACACAGTACGACATATATCGCACCTAATCCTAAGGTAGCTCCTACGACTGAAGCGCCCAGCGCAACGACAAGCCCGCCAATTGTTGCAAGAATATTCAGCACGAAAATAATCCATAACCATACGTTTAAACCTGTTGAAAGCTTATTGTTTTCCATAATTATCCTCCTTTAGTAATCCCAATTTTTTTCAACATATTTATTATAATTTACCGGAAAAAATATTTCAATAGTCAAAATGCCTCATTTTGAACTCATCCCGACCTACAAAAAATTGTCATTGATTTAAATGACAGATGCATTTACAATATAGCTATTATGAAAAAATTATTTGTAAAATATGTCTCACAAAACATACTCGGCATGGTGGGTATGTCATTATATATACTTGCCGACACCTTCTTTATATCAAAGGCGGTCGGCTCAAACGGTATCACCGCGCTCAATCTGGTGCTGCCTGTATACAATTTGATTTTTGCCATAGGCGCAATGATCGGAGTCGGCTCCGCCATCAGATATGTCGTAGAGAAAAATAAGGGCGATACATCCAGCGAGAGCTATTTTTTTCATGCTCTGCTGTGGTGTATTATAATAAGCGTTATATTCATATTGATTGGTATTTTCATCCCGGACAGGCTCGTAGGGCTGCTCGGCGGAGATTCGGCAATTATAAATACCGGTAAAAACTATACACGTATTTTCATGCTTTTTACGCCGTTTTTCATGTGCAACTATGTGTGCAACGCTTTCGTAAGAAATGATGGCGCACCATCCATTGCCATGTGCGCCACACTTTTCAGCAGCCTTTTTAATATTGTTTTTGATTACATACTCATGTTCCCGCTTGGACTTGGTATGGAGGGAGCCGCTTTAGCTACCGCTATTTCACCGATTATAGGCATCCTGATATGCTGTATTCATTTCTGCTCAGACAAATGCTCCGTAAAGCTTAAGCCGACGGTTCCATCTGTCAAGAGACTCTTTTACTCCTGCCAGGTTGGTGTTTCTTCCTTTGTTGCTGAAATATCATCAGGTGTCATAACTATTGTCTTCAATATGATTATCCTGAGGCTTGCAGGAAATATCGGCGTGGCAGCATACGGTGTGGTTGCCAATACATCACTGGTCGCTGTAGCTTTGTTCAACGGAATAGCACAGGGTTCACAGCCTCTTATCAGCGACTATTACGGCAAAGGACTTAGAAAAAATGTAGGCTCGATACTCAAGATGGCTGTCGTTTCATCTCTCTTAATTGCTGCACTGCTCATTTTGTTCATATGCACCTTTGCACCTTTTGTGACATCTGTTTTCAACAGCGAGCACGATGCCAGGCTTGCTTCGTATGCCGAGAGCGGACTGCGCCTTTACTTTACAGGCTTTATTTTTGCCGGAATCAATATAGTAGGTTCTGCTATCCTAAGTGCCGTTGAGTCCGTAAAATATGCATTTGCGGCATCTATCATGCGTGGTTTTATCGCTATAAGCATTTTCGCATTCGCACTTTCAGCCGCCTTCGGCATGACAGGTGTGTGGCTCGCTTTTCCGGCAGCTGAATTTGTGACTATGTTTATTATTGTTAAGGGATTAAGAAAAAACTATTCTAATTATAATAGATAAATTTTTTTCAAAAGTATTCTTTATGTTGGAAATCAAACATACAAGTTGTTTTTATAACGCTATTATTCTGTCAGAAACATAAAAAACTACTGATGGAGGAAAAAAATATGTTTTGTTTTCAATGTGAACAAACGGCCGGATGCACCGGCTGTACCGGAAATACAGGTGTCTGCGGAAAAAAGGCGGATACTGCACAGTTACAGGATGAATTGACAGGCGCACTGATTGGTCTGGCGAGAGCTGTCGATGACACATCAGCTGTTTCAAAAAAGACCTGGCAGACCATTATCGAAGGCTTATTTACCACAATTACAAATGTAAGTTTTGATAATGCAGCAATTGAAGATATGATACAAAAGGTCAGAGCAGAAAAAGCCTCTCTGGTTGGCGACTGTAATAAATGTCAGTCTCCTTGTGGACGAACTGACGAATATGATATGCAACAGCTATGGAATGCTGATGAAGATATCCGTTCCCTGAAGTCACTTATTCTCTTTGGTATTCGCGGAATGGCTGCATATGCCTATCATGCATATGTCCTGAATTTTGAAGATCCCGAGGTAAATCAGTTTTTCTGTGAAGCCTTGTTCAAGATTGGTTACGCAGAAAGTATGGATGAACTGCTTCCAACAGTTCTCAAGGTAGGTGAAATCAATCTAAAGTGCATGGCACTTCTAGACAAGGCAAATACACAAACCTATGGAACACCGGAGCCAACAGATGTTACGCTTACAGTGGAAAAGGGACCTTTTATCGTAGTAACCGGACACGATTTAAAGGACCTGCAGCTTTTGCTTGAACAGACAAATGGAAAGGGAATCAATATCTACACTCATGGTGAAATGCTCCCTGCCCATGCATATCCACTCTTAAAGAAATTCCCTCACTTGAAAGGAAATTTCGGAACAGCATGGCAGAATCAGCAAAAAGAATTTGATCATATTCCTGCTCCTATTCTCTACACCACAAATTGTCTGATGCCTCCAAAAAGCAGCTACATCGACAGAGTGTTCACAACAGAAGTGGTTGCCTTCCCGGGTACTGTTCATATCGATGAACAGAAGGATTTCACTCCTGTTATTGAAAAAGCACTTGAGCTCGGTGGTTACAAGGAGGATCAGACCTTCACAGGCATAAATGGCGGCACACAGGTAACAACCGGTTTTGGTCATTCAGCAATCCTGTCCCATGCGGATACGGTAATAGAGGCCGTAAAATCAGGAGCTATCCGTCATTTCTTCCTGGTTGCCGGCTGTGATGGTGCCAAACCGGGCAGAAATTACTATACAGAATTTGTAAAACAGACGACTTCTGACAGTATCGTCCTGACTCTGGCATGTGGAAAATTTCGTTTCAACGATCTAAATCTTGGAGAAATTGGTGGTCTTCCGCGACTGATGGATATGGGACAGTGTAATGACGCTTATGGCGCGATACAGGTTGCAATAGCACTTGCGGATGCATTTGGATGTTCAGTCAACGAGCTTCCGCTTTCCTTTGTACTCTCCTGGTATGAACAGAAAGCAGTCTGCATCCTCTTAACACTGTTACATCTTGGTATAAAAAATATCCGTCTCGGTCCTTCTCTACCGGCGTTCCTTTCTCCTAACATTCTGAACTTTCTGGTAGAAAACTATGGGATTGCACCTATTACCACACCGGAGGAAGACATCAAAGTGCTGTTGAAACAATAATATGTATTTTTTCCGATGTTCTAATACACTAATATGGAACTATAAAAAACACAGGATATAGCGCCTTTGCTGTATCCTGTGTTTTAAATTAACTTTAAATTAATTTGCAATCATTAGGGTAATCTAAGCTAATTCTCCCCATACATCTCCGGACGCCTGTCCCTGAACAGCCCCCAGTTCTTTCTCTCACTCTCCAGCTCATCCAAATCAAAACTGTGGAGTATGAAGCCCTCCGATACTCTGTCCATCTGCTCAACAACCTCTCCGGTTGCGTCTGTGATAAACGAAGAACCATAAAATGTCAGTGCAGAGCTCTGGTTTCCGTTTTCTGCACACGGTACAACCTCCTCTGTGCCTATCCTGTTTGCCGCCACAACCGGCATCAGATTGCAGGCTGCATGTCCGGTCATGCACCTTCTCCAGTGTGGCATGCTGTCACATTCCAGTATCGGCTCGCTGCCTATGGCTGTAGGGTAAAAAAGTATCTCCGCGCCCTTTAAAGCCATGCCTCTTGCCGTTTCCGGGAACCACTGATCCCAGCATATACCGACTCCAATGGTTGCATACCTTGTCTTAAAAGCTTTAAAGCCTGTATTTCCCGGTGTGAAGTAAAACTTCTCCTGATAATAATGATCATCCGGGATATGTGTCTTTCGGTATATTCCAAGCACCTCTCCGTCGGCATCTATCACCGCCACTGAGTTGAAAAGCTGTCTGCCCTCTCCCGCCTCATAAAAGCTCACAGGAATCACCACTCCAAGCTCCTTTGCAAGTGCCTTCATGCTCTGCACCGCATCATTTTCAGAAAGCGGCTTTGCATAGTCATAATAATCGTAGCGCCTCTCCTGACAGAAATACTGTCTCTCAAAAAGCTCCGAAGGAAGTATTATCTGCGCTCCGGCCTCTGCCGCAGCCCTTATAAGCTTTGCTGCTTTTTCAATATTTTCTTTTACGTCACGGCTGCAGCTCATCTGGATTGCAGCAATTGTAACCTCTCTCATACTATTCACCTTTCTCATCCTGAATTAAATTACTGCGGTATCTGCTGTGTGATACAGTGTATATTTCCGCCGCCGACAATTATGTCGCGCGCATATATCGGATACACTTTTCTTCCCTCAAAAAGGCTTCCGATTGCCTTAAGCGCAGGCTCATCCATCACATCACCAAACTGTGGAATAAGCACACCGCCGTTTGTGATGTAAAAATTCACATAGCTTGCCGCTAAGCGTTCTCCTGCCTCGCGCTCATCCTCACCCTCCTCAAAGGTGAAGCCCGAAAGCTCATATTCTGTGATGCACACCGGCTTCTTTGGAATGTAAACCTTGTGAACCTCAATTTTCCGGCCTCTTGCATCAGTTTCATTTTCCAATATTTCAAGGTCCGCTGAGGACATCTGATACTGTGGGTCATCCATGTCATCAGTCCACGCAAGCACCACATGCCCCGGGCTTGTAAATGCACATACGTTGTCCACATGCTCGTTGGTTTCATCATTGTATATTCCATAAGGAATCCAGATAATTTTTTCGGCACCGAGATAATCCTTTAATTTCTGTTCTATTTCAGACTTCGATAATTCCGGATTTCTACCCTTGCTTAGCAGACAGCTTTCCGTCACTATCACAGTTTTCTCTCCGTCTGTGTGGATGGCTCCACCCTCTAAGACAAACGGATGCGCATCATACATGTCGTATCCGGCTTTGTTGCAAAATAAAGCCGCTACTCTGTCATCCTTTGTCCAGTCTGCGTACAGTCCGTCCACCTTGCCGCCCCAGGCATTAAAACACCAGTCGATTCCTCTGACAGCGCCATCCTCATTTTTCACGAAGGTCGGCCCCACATCTCTGGCCCAGGCATCATCTGACTCCATTTGTATATATTTCACCGGGAAATTTTCCTGATAATTTTTCTGCTTTCTGACAGCTTCCACAACAGACCTTGCATTGTCTATCACATCTGCCTCAGCGAGCACATATGCCTGCTCAGACTCTGCTATTGCACATATCACCTCCGCAAAAGCCTCTCTTGCCCTCCCGGCACCGTAAATCCATGAGCCCGGGCGCTTTGGCCAGATGATGATAGTACCCTTATGGGGAGCATACTCTGCCGGCATATAAAAGCCGTCTGCTCTAGGACAGCCTGCATTTAAAATCTTCATATTCGAATCTCCTGATAACCTTACAATCGTTATTTTCATCCATTACTGCAATGTCCGGAAGCGGCATGCCGTTAAAGGTATTATTTTTGACCATCGAGTAGATTGCCATATCGCAAAAGCACAGCCTGTCGCCGGTTTTTATCTCTCTGTCAAATGAATAATCCCCTATCACATCACCTGCCAGACAGGTACATGAGGACAATCTGTAGGTATACTTCTTCTCACCCGGCTCGCCACTGTCCATAAGCGGCGGACGGTACGGCATCTCAAGCACATCCGGCATATGGCAGGCTGCGGAGGTATCCAGAATAAGTATCTTTATGCCATTGTTTTCAACTATATCAAGCACCGTTGTCTCCAGATATCCTGCATCAAGCGCAACCGCCTCTCCCGGCTCCAGATAGATTTCCAGGTCGTATTTGTCACGCATATGCATAATGCATTTTTCAAGCCTCTCAATGTCATAATCTGCCCTTGTGATGTGGTGTCCGCCTCCCATATTGAGCCACTTAAGTCCATACAGTAAATCTCCGAATTTCTCCTCTACCGCTGCAAGGGTCGTTTCGAGCGCATCCGAATCCTGTTCACAAAGCGTGTGAAAATGAAAACCCTCTATACGTGATAAATCAAGCCCGTTTTTAATAGCCTTATCGAGTGCCTCTCTCGTTATCCCAAGCCTTGAGCCCGGCGCACATGGGTCATATATCTCATGCCCCTCCTGTGTGGAGCACTCAGGGTTTATTCTGAGCCCGACACTTATTTTTTTATCAGCCTTTTCTATTTTATCCCTGTGAAGCAGATACTGCGATACGGAATTAAATACAATATGGTCACATATTTCTACAAGCTCATCCATCTCCTGCGGCAAAAAAGCGGGACAGAATACATGGTTTTCCTTTCCCATTTCTTCATGTGCAAGGCGGGCTTCAAAAAGCCCGCTTGCAGTTGTCCCGCTTAGATATCTGCCGATAAGAGGATATTCATAAAATGCGCTGAATGCCTTCTGTGCCAGAAGAATCCTTGCACCTGTCCTTTGCATGACACCGTTTAATATCAAAAGATTTTCAGTTAATTTTCCCTCGTCTATCACATAACAGGGAGTTCTTAATTCATTTATCTTCATACCGGCCTCCGGACTAATCCATATGTACTGACTCATCCTCAGTCTTGTAGCAATCCACAGGAACCGGATTCTCCACTACCTGCCAAGGCAGTCCGAACTTATTAAGAGCCTCCATGTATGGATCCGGATCCATCTCCTCGAGATTGAACACTCCCGGCTTCTTCCAGAGTCCCTTTACCACCATCATGGCTCCAATCATTGCCGGCACACCTGTGGTATAAGAAATCGCCTGCGATTCAACCTCCTTGTAGCACTCCTGATGGTCACATACATTGTAGATGTAGATTGACTTTTCCTTTCCGTCCTTGACACCTGTAAAAATACATCCGATATTTGTCTTTCCGACTGTACGAGGTCCCAGGGATGCAGGGTCAGGAAGTAACTCCTTAAGCACCTGTATTGGCACTATTTCCTTTCCGTCCACCATGATCGGGTCTGTCCTTAGCATGCCTACATCCTCAAGACACTTCATGTGTGTGAGATAGCTCTGTCCAAAGGTCATGAAGAATCTGATTCTCTTTATTCCCGGAATATTTTTGGCCAGCGACTCAATCTCCTCGTGGTGAAGCAGATACATATCCTTTTCTCCGACCTGGTCAAAATTGTACTGCGCTCTCCACTCCATAGGCTTTGTCTCTACCCAGTGGCCGTCTGTCCAGTATGAGCCGTTCGCAGAAACCTCACGCAAATTTATCTCAGGGTTAAAGTTTGTCGCAAACGGGTATCCATGGTCACCGCCATTGCAGTCGAGAATGTCTATAGTATGTATTTCATCAAAATAATGCTTAAGCGCATATGCAGAATAAACAGAGGTCACACCCGGGTCAAATCCGCTTCCAAGAATAGCTGTAAGCCCTGCCTCCTTAAATTTCTCCTGATATGCCCACTGCCATGAATAATCAAAATATGCCGTAAATCCAAGCTCCTTGCAGCGCTTTTCGTAGATTGCTCTCCACTTTGGATCCTCAGTATCCTCACACTCATAGTTGGCAGTATCGATGTAGTCAACTCCACACGCAAGACATGCATCCATGATTGTAAGATCCTGATACGGAAGCGCAACATTTAAAACCGCATCCGGCTTGTATGCATTAATCAGCTCTTTTAATTCTTCCACATTGTCGGCATCAACCTTTGCAGTCTCAATTTTTGTGCTTGTCTTTCCCTCGAGCTTTGCCTTTAAGTCATCACATTTTGACTTGGTTCTGCTTGCAATCATAATCTCGGTAAATACCTCGCTGTTCTGGCAGCATTTTCTGATTGCCACCTGCGCAACTCCACCACATCCGATAATAAGTAATCTGCTCATTTTTGTCCCTCCTGATTCGCTTTGGTTATGATATAGTTTTTCTAATTTGTTTTACTTTGTTTCCTCTTCCTCGAGTAAATCCTCCACATATTTCGGAAGCATGAAGGCTCCCCTGTGTAAATGTGTTGTATAATACCAGGTTTTAAGCCCCAGTGCATCCCATCTTTTTGCATCCAGATCATAAAGCGGATGATATTTCTTCGATGCAAACCCAAACAGCCAGTAGCCTGACGGACAGGTTGGAATATGTGCCTGATATACCCTGCTTATAGGAAATGATTTATACACCTTTCTGTGCATTTTCCGGCACTCAAGCTCATCCTCATCATAAAAAGGGCTGCCGTGCTGGTAAACCATGATTCCATCATCCTTCAGTGCCTTATAACAGCTTCCGTAAAATTCCTTTGTGAAAAGTCCCTCCGTATGTCCGAGCGGGTCTGTGGAATCGTTGATTATCAGATCATATTCATCATGCTTTCTGCGTAAGAATCGCAGACCATCATCATAAAACATGGAAATTCTTTCATCCTCAAGTCCACATGCTACCTCGGGGAAAAACCGCCTGCATACATCGACAAACATCTTGTCTGTCTCAACCACATCAATATGCTCGACAGACGGATATTTGATGAGCTCCTTTGCCACGCCGCCGTCGCCGCCACCTATTATAAGTATCTTTTTTGCATTCGGGTGGACCGCCATCGGCACATGTGTGACCATCTCATCATATATAAACTCATCTGTGTCCGAAAAAACAATCTCGCCATCCAGCGCGACCATTTTGCCAAACTCATATGATTTAAACACATCTATTTTCTGATAATCACTCTGCCCTGAAAAAAGCTGCTCCTGTATCCTTACATCCAGCTTGACATTGGCAGTATGATATTGTGAAAACCACATTTGCATAGCTTTTCCTCCTGTTTACTGCTTTAATACCTTAAGATATTCTACCGCAGGATCCTCTGTTCCCTGCATTGAACAGCCCTTTTCCTTTGCGTAGACAATGTATTGCGCAATCTCTTTTGTGATAAGCTCTCCCGGTGCAAGAATCGGGATTCCCGGTGGATAACACATGACAAACTCACCACTTACAGCGCCTACCGCGTCCATAATGCGCACTGATTTCTTCTGCGAATAAAACGCCTCCTGCGGCGATACCGCCACCTTTGGATTTATGTACTCTCCCGACAAAAGTCCGGTCTTGTCCTTACTGTAAAGGCGCTTGATATCCTCCAGCGCACCTACAAGCCTCTCTATATCCTGTATTCTGTCACCAATTGATATATACGCAAGTATATTACAGATATCTCCAAACTCTATCTGGATATCATACTCATCACGCAGCAAATCATATACCTCTATTCCGGCAAGCCCTATATCGAGCGTATAGATGGACAGCTTTGTCACATCATAATCATATATGCTTGAGCCGTTTACAAGGTCACGCCCATACGCATAATAGCCGCCTATGGAATTAATCTCCTGCCTTGCATACTCCGACATCTGTGCCACCTTGGCAAAGGATTCCTCGCCTCTGAGTGCCAGATTTCTTCTTGATATATCAAGGCTTGACAATAGCAGATACGATGCGCTCGTGGTCTGTGTGAGGTTGATAATCTGCCTCACATAATCAGCATTCACATCCCTTCCGGTGAGCAGAATCGAGCTCTGTGTCAGGCTTCCTCCAGATTTGTGCATCGATACCGCAGACATGTCTGCCCCGGCTGCCATTCCTGATATCGGAAGCCCCTTTCCAAAATAAAGATGTGTACCATGTGCCTCATCCGTGAGCACCTTGATTCCCTTCGAATGAGCCAGCGCAACTATCGACTTAAGGTCAGAACAGATTCCGTAATACGTCGGATTGTTTACAAGCACAGCCTTTGCATCCGGATTTTCCTCGATAGCCCTCGCCACCTGGTCAATCTCCATTCCAAGCGAAATACCAAGCTTCGCATTCGTCTGCGGATTGACATAAACCGGTATCGCTCCGCAGAGCACGAGTGCATTAAGAGCGCTTTTATGAACATTTCTCGGAAGTATAATCTTGTCTCCTGCCTTGCAGGTGGACAAAATCATGGCCTGCACCGCAGAGGTGGTGCCTCCTACCATAAGAAAAGCATTTGCCGCTCCAAAGGCATCCGCCGCAAGCTCCTCCGCCTCTCTGATTACCGAAACCGGATGGCACAAATTGTCAAGCGGCTTCATTGAATTGACATCAAGCCCTACACACTTTTCTCCGAGCAGATGCACCAGCTCAGGATTTCCCCTGCCTCTTTTGTGTCCCGGCACATCAAACGGCACCACTCTCTTCTTCTTAAACTCCTCAAGAGCCTCATAAATCGGCGCTCTTTCCTGTCTTTTGATATCCATTTACTTCTCCTGTATTTAAAAAGGATGATGCGTGCAAGCATCATCCTTTAGATTCGTCTTAACAACAGTAAAATCGTAACATATACTATGGAGTTATGCAAGAAATTACGTTTTATTTTTGATAATGATAGTTACGCCATTGCAGGCTCTTTCTTCTTAATAATTGCCTCAACTTCATCAACATCTGTTTCAGCTACATCTGCGATCTGATCCAATGTATAACCCTTTTTATACATATTCAGAATAAACTTTTCGCTTGTTTTTTCAGTAGCTCTTTCTTCAATTCCTGTACTCAGATTACACATAATTCTCACATCCTCTCTAAATTCTTGACTGATTGGAATATTATATTCATGTTCTATAA
>ERZ773116.917-NODE-917-length-30323-cov-153.905180_pt1 | contig 30323 bp, 26 predicted proteins | sample MGYA00580563_ERZ773116 | MGnify/ENA primary metagenome ERZ773116 (study PRJEB29015, sample SAMEA2737864) | human gut metagenome | biome: human gut; feature: human-associated habitat; material: faeces | place: China | collected 2012 ... | reverse complement strand
ACAGCGCGGAGGAAGGCCGGACCTCGAATTCCAACGTCACGAATTTCACAATGGACCCCGAGCCATATCTTGTCACTACAGCTACTCCATCCTCGGTATAAGGGACATAAACCAAAGACTGTATTCTGTACAGCACCTTGTTGACAGCATTCTGAGCCTGTGTTATCTTGTCGCTGACAGATTTCTCCATCTTCCGGATTTCCGAACTCATTCGATCAATCTCGCCCTGAACCTTACTGTCCGCATCATTGATCGCGGCCGTGATGTCCGCAGACAACTCATTTCGCAGGGAGGCTATCGCATCTCTGATGGCTCTCTCATACGCCTCTTTGACCTCAGCCTTGACCTCATCCAAATCCGACTTTAAGCCTTCGATCTCCTTCGCGTTGTCCTCAATCGCCTTATTGGTCACGGCCAAGGCCGCCTTCAGATCCTCGATGTCTTTCGAATTTGCCTTGATCATTTCCTCCAAAGCGGTTTTCTGCACAAGCAATTGACCTTCAAGAGCCTTTTTCTGAGTCTCAAGGGCCGCCTTCGTTTCCTCAATCGTCCAGTAAGCCTTAATTTTATCATTCACCCAAGACTCAAGGGATGACTTCAAATCATTCACCGAATCCTTAAGGTTCTTTTCCCAGGCTGCCTCAGTCTCGTTCCGGGCTTTTAAGAGGGCTTCGGTGAAAGCGTTTGTCAGATCAGCAACCTCTTTTGAGATTCTGTCATTCAACCCGGCGACCTCGTCAGCGACAGCTGATTCCAGATCGCTGACAGTCTTGTTCAACGACTCTGTGAAGTTCTTTGTCAGACGCACCTCAAGATCAGTCATTGAGGTCTTCAATCCGGCGATTTCGATATCAATGCCAGCGATTTGCTCCACGATGTCATTGTACTGTTCCAAAGTCGCGAAAGTGGCCTTGACCCAATCTTCAGTGCCTTTCAATTCTTTTCCGGCATACGATTTCAAATCTGAGATCTTGCCTTCCAAATCCGCATCTTTCTTTTTCAGGTCGGAGATCGCGCCGCCTATGTCTGACAATTTCACGTTCATCTCAGACTTCATTGTCTCTAGAGTCACAAGAACCTCTTTTTCGGCTTGTTCTATTGCCCTGATAAGTTCTTCCTTGTTGGCATTGTCGCTTTTCCTCAATTCTTCCACCGCTTTCTCAAGGTCGGACTTCACTGCTGAAATCCGTTTCCCATTCTCCGTGATAGCTTTCCTGAGATCGCCGGCGGTCTCCTCCAGGGAACCGATCATGTCCTTCATGTCCTTGTCGGTCTGCTCCAACTTCGGAATGGAAGCGTTGATCTTCTCAATCTGCTGGTTTATGGATGTGACCCACGCATCCTTTCCGTTCAGATCCTCATGAATCTCATCAAGGTCCGGAGCATAGTTCGCGCAGCCGAAAGCTGCGGCAAGACCCACACTCATCAAGACCAGTCTTATTTTTCCAATATATTCTTTCATTTTTCTCTAATGTTAACAGTCATACAAGTCTTTTTCTTAAGGGTTTGTCACCACAACAGGGACAATAGGAATAAAACCGGAAATCATATCCCAACCTTTGGAAGCATCCTTTATTGACACCAGAACGTTGAACTTTCTAGAACCATTTGTAAAGATGAGAGGAAGGTCGGAAGCATCTATGTCCATCAGAACGATGCCGTTCCCGGTGCTTGTGATTCCGTTCAACTTAAGAGAAATATCATAATCTTTTGGCTCCACGCTTTGAGTGAGGATCGACACATTGCCTACATTCAGAGCCTCGGCGGCAGAGAACGGACGGACCTCGAATTTCAATGTCAGAGACTTCTTGACACCTTCACAGAAGACCTCAACCGATCCATCTGAATATGTCGGGAAATATACAAACGATGATATCACGTTTCTTATCTTAGTCCGCGCGTCCTCAACATCCTTTATTATCGAAGCCAAGTCATCCTTGCATTTCTCAATCCTTGACTCCAATGCCTCGACTCTCTCGTCAATGCTGTTGTTGAGGCTTTCTATCTCGTCATCAAGCTCATCGTCAAGAATGCCCTCCAACGATGTGATGGCATCCTTTATCACGGCCTCATAAGCAGCCTTGATGTCCTTTTTTGCCTGCTCAAGCTCCGAGAACAAGTCCTCCAGGCTCTTGGCGTTGTCCGCAAGAGCGTTCTCTGTCTCTGTCAGAGCCTCTTTCAGGTCCTTGATCTCTCCCGCATTAGCGTCAATCAATTCTTTCAGATAGGCTTCCTGAGCCTTCAACTGGTTTTCAAGATCCTTTTTCTGAGCCTCAAGAGCCGCTTTTGTCTCCTCAATCGTCCAATAGGCCGTAAGTTTCTCGTTCACCCAGAGTTTAAGGGACTTTTCCAATTCCTCAAGAGAGGTCTTAACCTTTTCCGTCCATGCGCTTTCAATCTCTGCGCGAGTCTTGGCTATAGCCGATGTGTAAGCCTGTGTAAGATTTGCTACCTCTTTGTCTATCCTGTCATTAAGACCGGAGACTTCCTCTCCGATTTTTGACTCAAGGTCACTGACTGCCTTTTTCAAATCCTCGTCGAACTTGTTTGTCAGGCGGGTCTCAAGGTCAGACAAAGACTTCTTCAGTTCAGACATCTCCGTGTTGATCCCTCCAATCCGTTCCACAATACCATTATACTGCTCCAACGTCGCGAATGTGGCTGTGGCCCAGTCCCTGATGCCTTTCAATTCATCATCAACATAGGTCTTGAGAACAGAAATCTGTTTCTCCAATTCTTGATCCTTATCTTTCAGATCAGAGATCATCTCATCTATGTCGGACAGTTTGCCCTGCATTTCCGTCCTCATCGCCTCAAGGTTGGCCAAGACGGTAGCCTTGGATTCATTGATGGCAGTGATCAGTTCCTCCTTGTTGGTCTTGTCACTGTCCTGGAGTTCCTTCACAGCCTTTTCGAGTTCAGAGCGAACTTCGGATACGCGGTTCTCGTTCTCACCGATGTCTTTGCGAAGATCATCGGCGGTCTTGTCCAAGGACTCGATCATCTTCTTGATTTCCAAATCTGTCCGCTCCAACTCCGGAAGTGAAGCGTTTATCTTTTCGAGCTGCTTGTCGATGGACGGGATGCGGTTGTTCTCGATTTCATCGATGCGGTCATCCACACGCTTGAACTCAGCATCGTAGTCAGCGCATCCGGAGGACACCAGCAGGATCACGCTCAAAAGAGCCGGTAATATTCTTCTTAAACTCATTGATTCTTCCATTTTAGGGTTAATTTGTCACGATCGTAGGGTTTATGCCGGCCACCTTAAGATCACGCTTGACCAGATCATTAGTGGCTTTGCTGCAGCCTACCATTCTGATGGTCTTCAATTTCTTACAACCATAGAACATACAGCGTTCTTCTTTTCCATTATCAGTCACATTGTGCCAGTTCGCTTTCTCCAAATTCCAACCGGACAAATCCAAAGTTTCAAGAGATGAACATCCATTGAACATTCCAGGCACGCTAATCACCTTATCCATTTTCCATTTGGACAAATCCAAGGAAGTCAACCCTGAGCATCCATAGAATGTATAGTTGGTAAATTCAAGGTTCTGAGGCTTCCAGGATGAGATCTTCAACGATTTTGTAGTCAGCTTACTACAATTATAAAAGGAATGTTGAAAATTAGTGACCGCCGACACGTCCAATAACTCAAGATCCGCCTCTTCAAGAAGATTACAGCCTCTAAAATATATATAGTAATCAGGCTTTACTTTCTTGAGGAGCTTGATTGTCTTCAAGTCAGCAGATTCCTTATCACTATAACTCCAAAAAAGGTTCACTTTGTCAACCTCTCCGTGAAAGCCGATTTCTCCATACTTGGTGTGCACTATGCCCAACTTATTTTTATTCGCGTCAAAGGCTGATAAATATGAAGAAATCTCAACCATTCTTCCGGACACTGTGGTATATTGGATCAAAGGCGGTCTAATTTTCGCGACTTTCAAAGGAGTGAACCGTGTGGAAACGTCACGGACAACGACCCTGAAACCGGCGGAGACTCGTCCTGCAATAAAGTCATCCAACAGTACCCCGGGCTCAACCCTGACATTCAGGACTCCGTTCTTTGCCTTGGTGATTCTCTGAACTTTCAGAGCGACCTCATCCCCGACCGAAGCCCTTGTCTTTGTGAGCAACGCATACGCCGACACATCAGCGGCTCCTATTGAGGACAGCAGCCGCTCAGGGCGGATCTCCAGAGAGACATCGATGGTCTTTTCCAAAGACTCGACGTTGTAGGAGAGAATCACACTCCCGTCATCGCTCGTCGGGACAAACGCCAGAGACTGCATCACGGAGTCAAAGGAGGAAATAAGGCCAGCGAAATCAAGGGAAGCGAGATCGCTATTGATAGAAGCCATCACCCTCCTCATTTCAGCCTCTTTTGTCGAAAATGCTTTCGTGAAACTGTCATACGCGGCATCAACACGAGCTTTGATCGTAGCCTCAAAAACACCCTTGAAATCAGTGATGGCATCCTCGATTGCTTTCTTGTAGGCAGTGGTAAGATCCTCCTTCGCCTTGTTCAAGTCGGACGTGAAGACCGGGAAACGATCCGCCAACGCCTTAAGGTCATCATTGACTTTCTTCAACCTGTCCTCAAGAGCAGTAATATCCCCCGCGTTTTCACTGATCAAATCATTCAACAGTTTTTTCTGCGCCTCAAGCTGATTCTCAATGTCATCATTAAGCGCCTTGAGGGAATCCTTGGTCCGGGCGATCGTCCAGTAGCCGTCCAAAGTGCTGTTCACCCACGATTTCATAGAGGCCTCGCTGTCATCGATGGCTTTCTTCAGGCTTTCGTTCCACCATTTTTCCATTTCCTCACGGAAAGTGGCGATGGCGTCGGTGTAGGCCTTGGTGATGTCAGAGACCACCTTGTCGATCCTGTCATTCAGACCATCGACCTCCTCGCCAAGCCTTGACTTCACTCCATCCGACGCTGTCTTCAGATCCTTTGAATATTTCTCCGTCAGACGGGTCTCAAGGTTAGTCATCGAGGTTTTGAGGCCAGCTATCTCGCCTTCGATCCCGCCGAGCTGGTCCACAATGGCGTTATACTGGTCCAAAGTCATAAATGTCGCATTAGCCCAGTCCTTGGTCTCCTTCAGTTCCTTGTCGATGTAGATTCTCAAATCCGTAATTTTCTTCTCAAGTTCGGCATCCTTTTTCTGAAGATACGAGATGGTGTTGTTGATTGAAGTCAGTTTGCCATTCAACTCGGTCTTCTCCGACTCCAGCAACGCAAGCAGCATGGCCTTGGCCTTGCCGAGGGAGTCAAGGACATATTCCTTGTCCGCCCTGTCGCTGTTTTTAAGATCCTCGACCGCTTTCTCAAGGCCGGTCTTCAATGCTGAGATGCTTTCCCCGTTCTCCGAGATTGTTTTCTCAAACTTCCCCGCTGTCTTCTGAAGGTTCGCGATCATTTCCTTCAGATCCGCATCGGCCTTCTCAAAATTGGAAATCGAGGAGTTGACCGAGACGACCTGACTCTCGATGGTGGCGATTTGGTTGTCCTCCATGGCGTCAAGCCTCTTGTGGATGTTGTCGATGTCCGGGGAGTAGTCCGCACATCCGAAGGACATCAACAGACACAGGGGCAGAACAATCCCGACGCCGACCCTTTCTAAAAAATTTGTCATAAGGTGTTGTGTTAAAATTCAATCGTAAATTTAGACAACACCTTCCAATGGACAATAAAAGCAGGGTAGTAGATTTCGTCAGACACACGAAATTTACTACCCTGCGATGAAATTTACCAACAAATTTACCGGATCAGCACTTAGATGTTTTGTGGCTTAGGCTGCACTACAATCTCTCAAACGGGTTGTCCGGATCACCGGTCCAGCGGTAAAGTCGGGTTCTGGAGTACTGCTTTCCGGCAGCGTTCTTGCCAGGCTCGGCGAAATAGAACAACCCGTTCCCGACCGGACATATTCCTGTCGCCCCGTACTTGAAGTAAAAGCCTGGAACCGGATTCTCCGACGATCCGATCACCGGATGCTTTGTCCTGTCGTAAAGAACCCCGGCCAATTGCCTTTTGACCGGCTTCTCAGCGACATCGAACACAAACATGTCATAATTCGGGAATATCTCCTTACGGCCCTTGTACACAGCCATGAACATCTTCCCCGTCTCCGCATCGTAGGCCAGATTCTGCACGCCCCAGTTCGTGTTGCCCGTGTAGGCGAAATACTTGCTCAATGGTTTTGCCGGTCCTTCACCGTAGAAGTCTCCGAACTTGACTTTGCCGGCATATTCATTAAGCTTCCTGATGTCGTAGCGAAGCAACACCTGATGGTTGTTGTCGTTGCGGGCCTTGTCGCCGTAGATGCCGTAAGCCACATAGAGGTAATTCTTTCCACCTTTCTTGCCGAGCTTAGGGGCGATCGTCACGCCGTCGATTCCGGAACAGCCATAGTAATGCTCGTAGCCCTTGTCAGCGAAGCCGGTCATGTGGTAATCCCTAGTGGCGTCCTTGACACAGACAATCCGGAAAGCGTCATTGTTCTCGGAATCCATGCCGACCTCCGTGACCTTGTCAACGTCAATGATCGCGATGTAGAACATCGACCTGCCTTTGGCGAAAGAGGAAAGTCCGGCTCCGATGACATCGTCCTTACATTCGAGAGAGGCGTAAACCTTTCTGTCCGAAGGATTGAATGTCATCGCTCCAAGATGTCCCTGAATCCTGTCGATGGAGCCGAGTACCTTCCCTTCCATGTCCGTCTTGATGAAGCTGGTCGTAAAAGAGAAGTACATGTTGCCGGCGGAGCTATCGTAGGCGATTCCCTGGACATGGTTCTTCGCGCCTTCAACGTAAATTTCCGTCGGCTGCTGTTGCTCTGTCTGCGAATACGCAGCCACGGTTCCGGCCACAATCATCAATGCGATCAATGCTATTCTTTTCATATTCAATGTATTAATATCCTGTTCTTTGGTCACTTTCTTAATTCTTCAATCATCGCTCTTGCCACAGCAGCCGAAGCGCCCTCTCCACCGAGAGCGTCACGGATCTCCTGATAGCCGGACAGCATCGTGGAACGATACTCCTCATCCTCGATCATCCTCCGGACCTCGTTCAGCACGTTCTCCGGCGTGAAATAGTACTGGAGAAGCTCCCGGAAACAAATCCGGTCAAGAATCAGATTGCCGAGACTGATATATTGGATCTTTATTATCGACTTGGCTATCTGGAAGTTAAGATCCGAACCCTTATAGGCGACCACCTGCGGAGTCCCGATCAGCGCGCATTCCAGCGAAGCCGTGCCGGAATTGACCACCGCGGCCTTGGCGTGACGCATCACGGCATAACTCTGGCCGAAGACCACGCTGACATATTCACGCCCCCTTATGTACTTGGTGTAGTCGCTCTCCGTGCGGGCCGGAGCAGCCGCCACGACGAAGCGGTATTCTGAATATTCAGGGATGGAATGCAGCCTGTCGGCAAATTCCATAAAGGTCGGCATCATCGAGCTGATCTCGCCGTTTCTGGATCCGGCCAGGAGGGCGATCATCGGCCTGTCAGGCAGCCCCGTCTTCGCCAGGAACTCCTCACGGGTCTCCTTGAATGCCTCAGAATTGTCGATCGCATCGATCAGCGGATTACCTTTATATATAAAGTCAACGCCTTTCTCAGTGAAGTACGGAATCTCGAACGGGAACACGATGAACAGCTTGTCCACGAACGCCTTGAGCTTCTTCACACGACTCTCCCTTGAGGCCCAGACCTTAGGGGCGATGTAGTAGAAGACCTTGAATCCGGCCTTGTGGGCGAACTCGGCGACACGGAAGTTGAATCCGGGATAGTCAATGAGAATCACCACGTCCGGCTTCCAGCGGAGGATGTCCGTGGTGCAGTCCGTGAACCTTTTGGCGAAGGCTCTGACGTGGAGCAGAATCTGGGTGAAGCCGATGACAGCCCCATCCTTGTAGTCCTTCACGAGGCCGGTTCCCTGCTGATGCTCCTTATAGACGGCATCCATAAGCCCTCCGCCCCAGAAGCGGATGTCAGCCTCGGGGTCCTCAGCGTAAAGCCCCCGCATAAGATTGGATCCGTGCAGATCCCCGGACGCCTCTCCGGCTATGATATAGTAGCGCATATTCTTTAAAAATCTTCATTGAACCCAAGTCCGTTCAACCTGGCGATCTCCTCGTGGTCCGAACTGTTGATGTTGTGGGCGACTATGGAGATGTACCCGTCGGCGAGGATGTGATGATCGGCCAGAATGTCATCCACCGGCGAATCGTCCTTAAATTCCCCGACCATCATGTAAAGGGTCTCCCCCTCCTCGGCCTTCGGGAATGACGTGTGCCCCAGATCCTCCGGACGGACTCCTCTTTTGGCGAAAAGCTCAGCGTCCCAAGGCTTGAACTCCTTCTCCCAATGCCCCAGCCCCTGATGTCCCACACGGATGCCTTTGACAGCCGATGCCGGAATATTCGGAAAATTGACATTATAATATATTCCTGACTTCGGGTTATGACACGCCCAAAGTTTTCTGAATATGCCGGGGAAATATTCATTGACAACGGAGAAGTCCGCGTCCAGGCTCATAGTGTCGAGCGAGACTCCGATGCCTAATATTCCGTTCAGGGCGGCCTCCTCCGCCGCGCCGAGGGTTCCGGAATAGTTCGCCGCGGTGGCAGCGTTGGAGCCGTGGTTGATTCCGCAGACCACGACATCCGGCTTCTGAGGCCAGAAGATCTCGTCCAGGCCATACTTCACGCAGCTTGCCGGAGTGGCATCGAGGTAGGACCAACGCACTCCATCCTCCGTCGGGAGTTCCTTGTAGGCGATCGCCCTGCCACCCATCGAGACCGCCATTGACATCCCGGACTGGTGGAATTTCGGCGCGACTGCCGTGATTCTGCCAAATTGACGCATCATGTCAGCCAGCGAATGTATGCCACCAGCCTGATAACCATCGTCGTTTGTCAGCAGTATATTCAGTTCATCAGACATTCTATTAATATTTTAGCCCACAAATATATTAATTTCCGCAATTTTTTAATAATTTTGCATCGCTTTTGCAGTGAAAGGCTGCGGTTAAGTTGATTTGTTGAAAGTGTATTAACAACTTATTTAATATCTATTAAAAATGGTAAAACTTGGTATTAACGGATTTGGCCGTATCGGCCGTATGGTTTTCCGTGCAGCAGTTGAGAATTTCTCAAATGACATCGAGGTTGTAGGTATCAATGACCTTCTCGATCCAGAGTATCTTGCTTACATGCTCAAGTACGATTCAGTTCACGGAGCATTCAAGGGCGACGTAAAGGTTGAGGATGGACACCTTGTTGTCAACGGCAAGAAGATCCGTGTCACCGCCGAGATGGATCCTGCAAACCTTAAGTGGAACGAGGTTGAGGCTGACGTTGTTGTCGAGTCAACCGGTTTCTTCCTTACAGACGAGACAGCCCGCAAGCACATCCAGGCCGGCGCTAAGAAAGTCATCATGTCAGCTCCTTCAAAGGACAGCACCCCTATGTTCGTCTATGGTGTGAACCACAAGACCTACGCTGGACAGGACATCATCTCCAACGCTTCCTGCACCACCAACTGCCTTGCTCCTCTTACCAAGGTGCTCAACGACAAGTTCGGTGTCAAGAGAGGCCTCATGACAACCGTTCACGCAGCCACCGCCACCCAGAAGACCGTTGACGGACCTTCAAAGAAGGACTGGAGAGGTGGTCGTGGAATCCTCGAGAACATCATCCCTTCATCAACAGGCGCCGCCAAGGCTGTAGGTAAGGTTCTTCCTGAGCTCAACGGCAAACTTACCGGTATGTCTCTCCGTGTTCCTACATCCGACGTTTCCTTCGTAGACCTTACCTGCGAGCTCAACACTCCAGCCACCTACGATGAGATCTGCGCCGCCATGAAGGAGGCTTCTGAGGGCGAGCTCAAGGGCGTTCTCGGTTACACTGACGAGCCATTGGTATCCACCGATTTCCGCAACGACTCACGCACTTCCATCTTCGACGTGAAGGCTGGTATCCAGCTCGATCCTACCTTCGTCAAGGTTTGCGCTTGGTACGACAATGAGTGGGGTTATTCTAACAAGGTGCTCGAGATGGCACGTGTTATCGCAAAATAATTAATTCACTTTTTTGCGAATAAGAACAAGGGTGGCTAAAGTCTCTTTTTAGTCACCCTTATTTATAATAATCCTACCCCCTAGTCACTTCGTGACAGCCCCGGTGGGGCACGGGGAAAGGTTTCCCCGAATCCCGTTCGGTCGCTTCGCTCCTATTTTTTTATATTTTAGCAGCTTTTTTTTTGGGGGGGGGCACCTTATTTTTTGACAACACAAAGACGGCATTCTTTTGGAAGCCGTACATTAAAAAATCAAACATTATGAAGAAAGTTGTTTTGACCCTTCTCTGCGGCGCCATGATCTTCTCTGGCTGCGGCACAATGTCCAAGACTGGACAAGGTACACTTCTCGGTTCCGGAGCCGGAGCCATCATCGGAGCCGGAATCGGAGCCGCCATCGGTGACGGCAAGGGCGCGGCCATCGGAGCAGCCATCGGAACAGCCGTAGGCGCTGGAACCGGAGCTGTCATCGGCAAGAAGATGGACAAGAAGGCAGCCGAGCTTGAGGCTCTTGAGAACGCCAAGGTTGAGACCGTTCAGGATCAGAATGGCCTTCAGGCCATCAAGGTCACCTTCAACAGCGGCATTCTCTTCCCGACAAACGGCTCGACCCTGTCACAGACCTCCAAGAACGAGCTCTCACAGTTCGCCACCAAGATGAGTGACATGCAGGACACCGACATCACCATCTACGGCCACACCGACAACACCGGTCCCGACGCCGTCAACGAGCGCCTGTCCAACGAGAGGGCCCAGTCCGTGGCCAACTACCTGAAGAACTGCGGCATAGCCTCCTCACGTATGACCACCGAAGGCAAGTCCTACTCCATGCCGGTGGCCGACAACTCCACCAAGGAAGGCCGCGCCCAGAACCGCCGTGTCGAGATCTACATCACCGCCAACAAGACGATGATCGAGAAGGCCGAGAACGGCACGCTGTAGGGAATGAATATTCTTTATGAATATAACAGACGCAATGTCTGATGCCAATTGAGTATTACCGTATTCTATGGCAATCAGCCATTACACGTTACTGAATATTCATAAAGACAATACTGAATGCCGCGGAGCACAGAATCCGCAAAGCGAGTTAGGTTATATCGCACCTACTCGCTTTTTTGTTTCTCGTTACCCCGTATTGACATTATGACAGCTGTATTTGCCGTAAACCAATAACCACATAGCGCATTTATCGTGACTCACCAGGCACAATATCAAGCTTTCTGAGGTATGAAAACCACTTCCATCTCAATTTGGTACAGGAGAAAGGCTTCTGGGGTACGAAAACCACTTCCATCTCAATTTGGTACAGGAGAAAGGCTTCTGGGGTACGAACTACTCTCCGGAACATGTGTGGTACAGGAGAGGGGCCTCTGGGGTACGAACTGTTCTCCGGAACGTGTGTGGTACAGGAGAGGGGCCTCTGGGGTACGAACTACTCTCCGGAACGTGTTTGGTACAGGAGAGGGGCCTCTGGGGTACGAACCGCACTCGAAACGTGTTCGGTACAGGAGATGGGCCTCTGGGGTACGAACCGCACTCCGAAACGTGTTCGGTACAGGAGAGGGGCCTCTGGGGTACGAACTACTCTCCGGAACATGTGTGGTACAGGAGAAGGGTCTCTGGGGTACGAACCGCACTCCGAAACGTGTTCGGTACAGGAGAGGGGCCTCTGGGGTACGAACTACTCTCCGGAACATGTGTGGTACAGGAGAAGGGTCTCTGGGGTACGAACTACTCTCCGGAACGTGTTTGGTACAGGAGAGGGGCCTCTGGGGTACGAACTACTCTCCGGAACGTGTTTGGTACAGGAGAAGGGCCTCTGGGGTACGAACTACACTCTGGAGCATGTTTGGTACAGGAGAGGGGCCTCTGATGTACGGAATGCTCCACAAAACACCCTTGGTATAGGGATATGGGCTATAGTGTACAGAATAAACGAAAAGAGAATACCGGTACAAGGGCTTAATTTTATAAGATTAACGATTACAATATTAACTGAGATATTCGACAACTATGAAGAATTACAATGAAAAGGAAAGAAGTTGCGAGGCAACATTCTTTAGTGCCGGGCCTTATTGGCACGCTTACACCTTAGGAAAAGAGACCCCGATTCTCTTTACTGGCTCTGATGACTTAAGATTTGCGATGAACGTAATAGCTCAGGCTGCGGACAAGTTCCCGGAATTAAGGATTATCGCCTTTGAAGTGATGAACAATCATTTTCATTTCGTGATTTCCGGTAGCGAGTCAGTCATCCAAGCATTCTTTGAGTTTATCCGGAAACGGATTTTCAGATCGGTACCTGGAATCAAGTATGCCAAGTTGACGATAAAGCCTATCAAAGATCTTCACTCTCTTAGAAACAACATCATCTACACAAACAGAAACGGCTACGTGGCGGATCCCAATTACACTCCGTTCAGTTATCCGTGGGGAACAGGATGTTATTATTTCACACAATTTCCACTGGAAAAGACATATTCGGACCTCTACACCGGAGCAAGACGAAAGATGTTCAGAGGTCGTGCACCTGAACTTCCAGGAGACTGGAGAATGATTGATGGATATATTGCCCCTAAATCCTATTGTGCGATCATATTCGGAATGGCGATATTCAGGGACGCGCATCATTATTTTTCTATGGTCAGCAAGAACGTAGAGGCCTACAGCGAATTGGCCGCCGAGATTGACGATGGAGAGTTTCTTACAGACACTGAACTATTTACACAGGTAACCAAGATTGTAAAGTCCGGCTACGGGCTAAATGCCTTGAAAGATTTAAGCAAGGCTCAGAAGTTGGATCTGGCCCGAAAACTCCACTACGACTACCGTTCATCCAACGGGCAGATCCGCCGCACGCTTGGTTTGACACAGTACGAAGTGGACTCATTATTTCCATTAAGTGCAGACAAAAACAGATGACTGTCATCCGCCTAAATATAGTGAGTAGAGTTCGGTTCAAAAAAGGTTGATTCGCGGCACAAAACGAGGTGAGGGGCATAGTAGGTACACAGGAGGGGCTTCTGCGGTACGGAACGGGATGAGGGGCACGGTTGGTACACGGGAGGGGCTTCTGCGGTACGGAACGGGATGGAGGACACGGTTGGTACACGGGAGGGGCTTCTGCGGTACGGAACGGGATGGAGGACACGGTTGGTACACGGGAGGGGCTTCTGCGGTACGGAACGGGATGGAGGACACGGTTGGTACACGGGAGGGGCTTCTGCGGCACGGAACGGGGTAAGGGACACGGTTGGTACACGGGAGGGGCTTCTGCGGTACGGAACGGGATGAGGGGCACGGTTGGTACACGGGAGGGGCTTCTGAGGTACGGAACGGGGTGGAGGGCACGGTTGGTACACGGGAGGGGCTTCTGCGGTACGGAAAGGGATGGAGGGCACGGTTGGTACACCACAATGGGTACTGGTGTACGAAATGTACGGAAAGAAGGATTTATACACAAGATGAAGCCACACCGAAGCCAACACGCGGCAGATGAGACCGGCGTGCGGAGGAAAAGGCGAAGGAGGAAAAGGCGAAGGAAGAAAAGGAGGAAAGGGAGAAGGAGGAAAGGGAGAAGGAGGAAAGGGCTGAGGAGGAAAGGGCTGAGGAGGAAAGGGCTGAGGGATCAATACTGTCGAGGGCCGAAGATGGAGGTGCCGATGCGGACGATGGTGGCGCCGTGGCGGATGGCTAGGGGCCAGTCGTGGGACATTCCGATGGAGAGCTCGGTGAAGTCGGTCAGCTGGGGATAACGGGTGTCCAGACGTTGCTTGAAGGACTGGATGCGGGCGAAATCGGACTCGACAACAGTGTCGTCATCGGTGTGGGTGGCCATGCCCATCAGGCCGTGGATGCGGACGTGCTGGTAGGAACGGCCGCCAGCATATTCATCAAGGATGGATTCAATTTCTTGCTCGGTGAGGCCGCCTTTGGTTAGTTCGGCGCCGAGGTGGAGTTCCAATAGGACGTTGACGGTCCGGGAATTGACCGAGGCCCAGTTGTCGATCAGGTCCAGCAGGTGGCGGGAGTCCACGGACTCGACCAAGTAGGCGTACGGAAGGACCAGCTTCAGTTTGTTGGTCTGGAGATGACCGATGAAATGCCATTCGATGTCCTGCGGGAGCTGTAGGGCTTTGGCGGCGAACTCCTGTGGACGGTTCTCTCCGAAACAACGCTGGCCGGCCTGATAGGCGGTCAGAATGTCCGGGAACGGATGGAATTTGGAAACTGCCACCAGTTTAACCCCCGATGGCAGTTCCTTTTTGATATTGTTAAGATTCTCTTCTATCATTCCGTAAAGGATTTACTGGAATCAAAAAAGTCTTTATTATTTGAATATTGTTTACGTACCTCCCTCCTAAATAAAAGTGTCAAATAAAAGAGAATACTCCTAAAATTCAGACAACAAAACCTAAACAAATTCAAAATATTCATTTAGCCTGGCTTAGCGGCGGCCTTTCTGCTGCTCCCTCTGCATCTGTGCCTGCATCCTCTGGGCCTCCTCAAGACGCTGCTGCCACTTGCTCTTAGGCATTTTCTTGCCCTCGGTGGCCTTCAGTTTGGCAAGAATCTCGTCCGGATTCACGAACCACTTTCTGATCACCCAGGTCTCAAGCATCGTGATGAGGTTGGAGAGCAGGTAGTAGTAGCTCAAACCGGCGGAGAGGCTGTTACAGATGAAGAACATCATTATAGGCATCATCCACACGCTCATAAAGCGCATCGAAGCCATCTGAGGATCATCGGCTCCTGGCTGGGATGCGGTCGTGATCTTCGAATAGAAAAACATTGACACGGCCATCAGCAGGGCGAACAATGACAGGTGATCGCCGATCAGCGGAATCCTCGTACCGAAATCGATGATGGAATCGTAAGCGCTCAAGTCATCGGCCCACAGGAAAGACTGCTGACGCAGCTCGATGGAAGCCGGGAAGAAGCGGAACATCGCCCACAGGATCGGGAACTGGAGGAGCATCGGCAGACAGCCGCCCATCGGGCTGATACCGGCCCTCTTGTATAGATCCATCTGAGCCTGCTGCTTCTTGAGAGCGTCCTCCTGCTTAGGGTACTTCTGGCTCAGCTTGTCGATCTCAGGCTTGATGGCCTGCATCTTGGCGGATGAGGAGTACGACTTGTAGGCGAACGGAAGCACGACAATCTTGATGAATATGGTCATCAACAGGATGATGATTCCGAAGTTGGAGATGAACCTGTGCAGGAAGTCGAACAGAGGAATGATCACGAATCTCGTGAACCAACCAACGAGCCAACCTCCCAGCGGGATGATCTTCTCGTACTTCTGGTCGAAGGACTTGAGGGTCTTGAAGTGGTTAGGACCGAAGTAGAACTCGAACGGAACCACCGTCTCGTGCTGTCCCGGCTGGAAATCCATCCTCAGACGCGCCTCACCAGTCATCAGGTTGTGACTCTCGTCGTCCTCAGGGAAATAGTTCAGCGCGAAATCAGCCGACGCGAACTCCTGCGGAGACCTCATGATGGCGGAGAAGAACTGCTGCTGGAATGCGAACCAAGACACCCTGGCATCGACACGTTTCTGCGCGCTGCGGCCCTTGGCGATGGCCTCCGGTTTCTTCTCACCGTTGAAATAGTAGTCAAGTTTGGAGTACTGGACCTCACTCTTGTAGCCCTTCTCCATCCTCGGCATGGTCACGAAATAATCCACATCGAACGAGAACACATTCTTAGGAATGACATTCTCCATTCCCACGAACGAGAGATAATTCTTCACTGAATATGATCCTTCGGCAATCGAATATCTCTGCTCGATGTAGCCGCCACCAGCGAAAGGCAGACGCATCGCAAGCGAAGTGTCAGTCTTCTCGGCGACCACAAAGTTGAAGTCCGCGGTATTGATCGTCTCTCCGGCATAGACCTGAATGTCATAGCGGCTCATCTCCGGCTTGAAGATGAAAAGCTCACCACCACCGTAGCTGCTATATTCATTGATTTTCACTGAATATGGCTGCGCACCTTTCGTGGTGAAAGCCACCTCGAACTTGTCGTTGGCCAAGGTAACGATCTGAGCCTCCGCTGAATGAGCGGCCTCAAGGAGAGAATCCTTGTAGATGCTCACCGGAGCGGCGGCCACCTGAGCGACCGAAGCCGTGTCGGAGGACATTCTCTGGGCCGCCTCAACGGCGGCGATCGAGTCGGCCTGAATCTGTTTGACCAACGCTATCGAGTCCAACTGTGCCTGATAGGCGGCCTGTTTCTGATACTGTTTGTTCTGATAGAAGGTAAAGCCGAACAGGAGCAAGCCTATCAGGACAATACCTGTGATTGTGTTCTTATCCATTCTTGATTACTTCTCTTCTTCGCTCTCCTCTGCCTTGCGGATCTTTGCCTCAAGATCCTTCAGTTCCTGCTTCGCCGCGTCGATCCTCTCCTGCATCTTCTGGATCAGAGGAGCGGAGTTCTTGGATGACGAGAAGAAACCTATGTTGTTCTCGTAGGTGTCAATGTCCTGCTGGAGCTTGTTGTACTGCTGCACAAGACGATCCTTCTCGCTGAGCGGCTTTCTGGAGAATCCACCGTTCCTGCCACTGTTGCCGGCACCCTGTCTCGGAGCCCTGAGTGAGAAATCCGGGAACTTGGCCTGCATAGCCTCTGTGTAAGCGGCCTGAATGCTTTCCTTCTCCTTGAACGGAACGAATCCGATTCCCTGCCACTTGTCAGCGAAGGCGCGGGCGGCATCGCGGTCAGCCGCTGCGTCACCTGAGAGGACATATTCATTGATCTCTTCGATGAGAGCCTTCTTGGCCTTGAGGTTGCCGTGGAAGTCATTCTCCGGCTTTGCGTTCTTGTCGCGCTCGTTGAAGAACTCATCGCAGGCGGCGCGGAAACGCTTCCAAAGCTGCTCAGACTTCTTGCGAGGCACGGCGCCGATCTCCTTCCACTGCTTCTGCAGGGCGATCAGAGCCTCTGTGGTCTTCTTCCACTCCTTGCTGTCCTTCAAGGCCTCGGCCTGCTCGATCAGGGAGAGCTTCTTCTCCATATTCTCGTTCATCGAGTCCTTGAACTGGGTGTAATATTCCCTCTTGCGGGAGAAGAACTTGTCGCAGGCGGCGCGGAAGCGGTCGTAGATCTTCTGGTTCTCCTTTCTGGTGGCGAATCCGATGGTCCTCCACTTCTTCTGAATATCCTCGATCTCGGTTGAGAGGGCGTTCCACTCGTTTGATGACTTGACTTCCTTCCCGGCGATGGCCTCGACCTGCTCGCAGAGCTTGGTCTTCTCGGCAAGGTTCTCCTGCTGCTTCTCCTTCTGGCCCTCGAAGTAGGCCTGATATTTCTTGTTTATGACGGCTGTGGCGGCCTTGAAGCGATCCCAGATGGAATCACGATATTCCTTTGCCACAGGGCCGAACTCCTTCCACTGCTCGTGGAGCTTCTGGAGCTCACGGAAAGCCTCGACGACATTCTCGTTCTCGGAAAGTCTCTCGGCGGCCTGGCAGAACTCCTCCTTGGCCTCAAGGTTCTTCTTGAAATCGAGATCCCTCAGGTCGCGGTTGATCTTCACCATGTCGTAGAATTTCTCCACGTAGAACTGGTAGGTGTCGTTCAGGTCACGGAACTTTGTGGCCGGAACCGGACCGATCTCCCTCCAGCGGTTCTGGAGCTCACGGAAAGCCGGGAATGTGGAGTTCACATCCTCCTGCTTCTCGACGAGGTTCTTAAGATCCTCGATGACAGCCTGCTTCCGGGCGAAGTTCTCCTCCCTCTGGGCATCCTGCTGGCGATTATATTCAGCACGCTCTTTCTTATAGTTGGCATAGACACCCTTGAAGGCGGTCTCCATGGCCTCGAACGGATTGTCCTTCACTTCCTCGGTCTGAGCCGCAGGGGCGACCTCATCGATCACATCCTCCCTTGACGAAGGCTCATCAACCTTCGCTCCAAAGCCGGCCTCGGCCTTCTCTTTTGAGAGTTTCTTGTAGAAAGCGGACTTGATGGCCTCAGCCTCCTTGTACCTCTTCATCCTGTCGTCGGCCTGGGAAAGCTTGTCGAACATGTCCGACAACTCAGCCAACGAAAGGCTTCCGAGATCAGCCGGAATCTCTCCGCCTTCCTCGGCCTGAACGGCTTCCTCGCCTCCTTCATTCGCATTCTCCACAACCTGTGGGGCCTCTTCAGCCTTGTCAGCGACCTCCTCGGCAACCTCCTGCGCCTTAAGATCTTCTACATTCTCATTGAGAGCCTTTGGAGCTTCCTCTACATCTGGGGTCACATTAACCTCAGGAATATTACCTTCACTCATAAAGCAGTTTAATTATAAGAGTTTCAACATATCCGCAAATATACCTAAAAAAACAATTAAAAACCCTATTTTTGCAAAAAGGAAAAACAATATTCTATGCGAATTGACATTCTTACAGTCGTTCCGGAACTTCTGGACAGTCCGCTGAGCCACTCGATCGTGGGGCGGGCGATCAAGAAAGGTCTGGTCGAAATACACGTCCACAACATCCGGAAATATGGCCTCGGCCCGCGCGCCACGGTGGATGACTACTGCTACGGCGGCGACGCGGGGATGGTGATGATGATCGAGCCGGTGGAGAAAATGATCGACGAGCTGAAGGCGGAGCGGGAATATGACGAAGTCATCTACATGTCCCCCGACGGCGAGCGTCTGAACCAAGGAATATCCAATGAGCTCTCCCTGAAGGAGAATCTCATCCTCCTCTGCGGCCATTATAAAGGAATAGACCACCGGATCAGGGAACATCTGGTGACCCGCGAGATCTCCGTGGGCGACTATGTGGTCAGCGGCGGCGAGATCCCGGCGGCCCTGCTGGCGGACTCCATCGTGAGATTGATTCCGGGAGCGTTGTCCGACGAGACCTCTGCCCTCAGCGACAGTTTCCAGGACGGCCTCCTCTCCCCTCCTGTCTATACCCGCCCGGCCGACTACAAAGGCTGGAAGGTTCCTGAGGTCCTGTTGAGCGGAAATCCGAAACTCATCCGCGAATGGCAGGACGAGCAGGCTCTTGAGCGGACAAGGCTTCTCCGGCCAGAGCTGCTTGGGGACTCCGGCGGAAAGCGCGATCAGGCGATCGTAAAATAAGAGAAGGTCCTGAAAAAAATCGCTTGACGAATAACCATTGAAAAACATTGATAGTCAATGGAGAAGATAGTTATCAACGTAAAACGTTTAAAAGTTTTCCGGAAAAAGGCTTGCTTAAACGTTTTTTTTGACTACTTTTGTCATCGGAAATGTGAGATACATCACACTCTAACGACTATGACCTTCTTTCAAAATAAGGTAATACACTACTAACTAACCGAAAAAAGTCCGCAGCGATGTGGGCTTTTTTGTTTTCATGCCCAGCACCTCTTTTTGCAAACCACGGCCACGCCATTCAGCCTTGCACGCCACCGTAGCCTATACTGCCGTGTCTGACCCTCTCTTCAAATGCCGGGTAGGCCACACAACTCTGCACTGCACACGCCTCCGAGGCCTTGTCCTGTGGCCGTGGCTTGCAAAAATGCGAATATGAACCTAAATGAACTTAACACTATCGATTTTTACCGCCAACTTTGCAGTTGGTAATGACATAGGTCAATTCTACGATTGGCAGGACGCGACCACCAAGGCGGATTTCTACTGCTACTATCCTTACACGTCCTCTGTGTCATCAATCACAGCGTTCCCGTTCCAGATCAGCCCAAACCAGAGCACAGAGAGCGGCTATAAGGTGTCGGATCTAATGTGGGGAAAGGTTGACGGGGTCTCCCCTACTCCAGACCCGGTGGTCATCTCTGTCAATCACAGCATGAGTTGCCTGATTGTCAAGTTGAAGGCAGGAACCGGTTGGAAAGAGGATGACATAAAGGATGCCGAAGTGACTCTCTGCGGACTTAGGGCATCATCACTCATTAATCTGGCTGACGGTACGGTCACCGCCGATGGCGGTGCCACTGAAATGAAGCCCATGAAGGTCGGAACGGGAATATTCAAAGCCCTTGTCGTGCCTCAGAAAGTCTCCGATTCGGATCTTGTCCAGGTCAAGGTCGGCACGAATTCATATTCATTGAAGACCTCTATCGACTTGAAATCAGGCAGGCAGCACACGTGCACGGTTGTTATCAACCGCACCGGCGAGGGCATCAACATCGGCATCGGGCCTTGGGAGACTGACGACATCGACTACGGCGGATCGGTTGAATAAGCCTATGCCTAAGAATGCAATAGACAGGTTCCAATCATAGGGGCAGGTAAATTAGCAATGTGAAAACCTCGTATAGAAGAGAAGGACTATTTTGGTGTAAGCAAAAGGATATTGATGAAAAAAGCATATCATAACATAGTGGCGGCGGCCATTATGACTGTATTGGCCGCATGCAGTGTGGAAGAAAACAGTTTCCGGCCCGGGTCCGATGCTGAAGAACCCGGACTGATTGTCCTCTCCGGTGAGATCTCGCAAATCTATCAGACAAGGGCAAGGACTTCGAAGGTGACATGCCAAAAGATGTTGTCGTCAAGGTACATGGGACGGTGACGGACGCGATTGTGGATCTCGGCAGCGGAGTCGTAGTGAAAGACAACTACGGCAAGGCTAAGACCATCACGATGAAGAAGGAAAGCGACACTGTCTTCTCCTCCATCATCGTCCCTCAGCGCATCGACAACCGCCAGCCTCTGATCGAGGTTCTTACCAACAATGTCTCTTATCTGATGGAAAGCCGTTTCGTCTTCCGTTCCGGCATCCAGCATTCAGTCAACATCATCCTTGACAGCGACCCAGCCAAAGTCAAGATCGAGATCGGCGGCGAGATCCAAGGCTGGAACTAGCCTCCTTCGGGTGCGGAAATGCCTCTTTCGCACCCGAATAAACCGAAAACAATGTACCCGGGTGCAAGATGCCTTCATTTGCCCCGGGTACTTTTTGTCTGTGGCATTGCCTCACGGCCGTGGTTTGCAAAGAGATGAGTTTCGCCATGGAATAATCGGACAAAAAACCACAGAGCTCCCCACTCTCGAATTTTACCACATGTGTGTCTCCAACCACATTGAGAAAAACTTGTCATACACTTCGTACACGCCCTTGTCTTTGGTCACGATCTGCCGGTCAACCAGTGACTTGATGGCAGTCTGAACGGTCGAAGGACTCTGAAGCGCATATTTCTTCACAAACTTACCACTGGTTATCGCAGTGGCCTTCTTCTCTCTGTTGATTGCCATAAGGAGTTCCTTTTGCCTTCCGGTCAACTGATAAAGAAGATCACTGTATACGCTGCTGTTCTCATCTATTATGCTTTTAACAGCGACATCAATCATGTTCAGTGTGCAGTCCGCGCCTTCCGGCGTGTCAGAAAACAACCTATTCATTACCCGCTGCATAAACCAAGTCACGCCTTCAAACTTTTTGTAAACATATTCTGGAACTTCACGCTCGACACTCTTGCCATATCGACCAAACAACGACTGTGAGAAATCGGCGTATGCATCACAAGGAAGGCTCTCCAGGCTCATTGCCGTCGTCGAAGCATAGAATGGCCTTGCAGGCGATATGAACATTTCCGAAAGAAGGTGCCTTGATGATCCCGAAAACACCCATACAGTGTTTTTACACCTCTGAATAAGTGTACGCAACACCGCCTCGACATTCTTTTCCGGATAAAACACGATCTGTTGGAACTCATCTATGGCGACAATATTCGGCCTGTCAGATTCACTGAGGTACTTGAATATTTGATCCAAGGAATATGACGGTTCCTCAGAGCGTGACGGTTCTATGCTCCAATTTGGATTTCCCATAATGTCCACAGACATCACAGGACGCAAAGACGACACCGTCTTCACAAACCGGGACAACGCTTTCTGGCCACGAGGCATCAACTGCGACAGTATCGCCTTGCCCATAGAGAACACAAGATCCTGCAGATTGCTTGTCGCATAGATGTCAATCAGAAAAGTGTTGTACTCTTCCGCAACCTCCGCCTGACCGAAGCTGTGCATCAGGAGTCCGGTCTTTCCCATCCTGCGTGGTGACATCAACACCACATTATTCCCGTTCTGAAGCAGTCCCGTCAAAGATTCGGTCTCTTGTACACGGTCACAGAAATATTCCGGACCTTCATAACCATAAGTAATGAATGGATTCTTTAGCATAGTATTTTATTCAATCTTGACAAAGATAGCACATTAGCGCGTAATACGCAATTAACATTATGTTTTTTACGTACGAACTGCCATTTGTACAGCAAACGTGTTTCCCGTGTACCAAAGGTCCCGCAGCTGACATTCGGTACAGGAAACAGGTCTCTGATGTACGGACACGCACGGAACAATCGAATGTTCCCGGATATTAGAACACAGGGAAGGAACTTGCCGGACACTAAATGCAGGACTTGTTATGGCAACCCGGTCACTTTGACGAGTTTGGTGACTGCAACTTTTTTTAAGGCTCGAACAAAAATGAACCTGAATGGACTTGAAATCGGCCTCACAAAACTATAATTTTGCCGCACATACCACTTATGACGATAACAATATTATTCACAACATTAGATTTTATGAAGCAACAATTTGAAATCAGGCGGATTCTGGCGGTCAAGGTGGCCGTCATCGCCATCCTGTTGTCCATCGCCCAACTGGTGTCGGCCCAGACCTTCGACTATGAGAAAGAGAAGGCTACGGATTTTTACAAGTTCGATGACAATGGACGATTACTCAATGCAAAGAAAACGTACAAGAATGCAATTCTCTATTTAGATCTCCAAGGAGAAACCAAACTCTGCTACAACGATGGGAACATCGTTGACTTCACGTCTATGATATTCAAAGATATCTTGAACCGCGATTATAAGTCCATTAACATAAGCCATTACGAATATAATTATTATAATGGTGATTATCATAATGGTGAAATACGTTGGTATGATGAAACATATACTGTGGAGAAATGGTTTAAAGAGATAATGGCTAAGGATGTCGCCGATTCTGTTTATAACAGCACAATACTCTTGGTTCATAATCCAGATGTCACAGTAAAAGCAGATGACGGATCAACGATAAAAATTCGTTATTCTAATTCTGACTATACCTTTGAACAGAAGTTTAATAACGGAGATTATCTCGAAACAGATATACACAGCTATGGCGCTGCATATATCAGTAATTTTAAGAAGGATTTCGGAAATTATAAAGTGACTTACAATGGAAATAAGAATGGAGCGATAATTTATAACAATGGCCAGATATTTAAAGGGAATCTGATTTTTCTTCCTGAGGATGTTGATTACCTAAAAAAAGGAGACAGATATTCATCATTATATAATTGTGAGATATTAAAACACGATGAATATCACGACCCGTATGTCCTTGCTCTTGGTGATATTGCGATTAAAACCTTAAGGCAAAATTATTACTACAAGGAATATTCGTGGCTAAAAAATACAAGTCTCGAAAATAAAGGTTATCCCTTGCTCTTCTCTCCTTTAGTTATAGGAAATATCGCAAAAGTGCTTCCATACGATGGCGAATTGATGGATAAAGATGGTAAAATCATAGATGTATTCCGCGATGGGGATAAACTGGATGATTTTGATAAGATGTCTGTAATCAGCGCAAAACAAGCGCAGATTGATAAAGAAAAGAAAGCTGCTGCCGATGCGATAGCGCAGAAAGAGATGATCTACAAGCAATACGGCAAATTGAGTGCGGACGCATTGTACAACGGCGAGGTTGTCGTAGGGATGAGTGAGCAGCTCTTTATCATAGGGGCCAACAACTATGTATTCAAGAAGTTCAGCATCGTCAACAAATCAATAGAGAACTCTGATTATAGTCGCTGCTATGACCTTTATAAGCTTAACAGCAACTTTTCACTTGTAAGTGTTGGTTACATCTGGGCGAGGGACGGAAAGATCTCATCCATCCATTATTATTAACGGTACACAGAACGTAAAACATAAAGAATATGATTGATTGCAAAAAAGGCATTGTGCATCACGATGCACTTGAAATTCTGATCGAGGCGTTGAATTCGAACGGAATGTCGTTGGAAAAGCATATGGTTGAGAACTCTATCTTTATCTGTCCAGACAAGGTGAAGAAGCAGATGGAAGAGCTGGAGAGCCTATTAAAGACCCATCAGACAGAACCACACGATTATCTTGTTGCGGGCAATTCAAAATTGCCAGTGCGTTACTCAAGCGACAAGACGAACGTGATCTACAAGCCTGGAACAGGAATTACTGATTGCAAGACAGGCTACGCTATCAGTATGGCAAACGACATCTACACAGAAATCCATTCAGGAGCGGCTCCTTCATCAGTAGTATGGCCATCTACCGGTTATGTTGTGGATTACAAGAATATTCCTATAGTGATTGACCGCGACAACAATTACTTCGTTCGAGCCGCAATCTCTCAGTACACCGGACATATAGTAAGTCAAGGCGCCAGCAACACATTGATCAACTATACGATCTCACACATCTGGCCTTACACTGCTGATCCATTCTACTTTACCAGTCTGTGGAATATAGTGCTGATACCGACTCACTGCAACTACATTATGGATAAAGGAGCGAGCACGCATCCGGTTGTCCGTGGAATCCAGGAACTCTTCAGGGCGATCTGTTACCTGCTGTACGATCCGAACAGTTACCTTACCACATTCGAGAATATTCTCAAGAAGAGCAATCCGAACATCCAGATTCCGCGCGTGGCTGTGCCTTCCCAGGCGGCTATCGATCAGGCTCAGATTTACATCAACAACGGCTTGATATTCATTTAATGCCGGCAAAATAAAGCAAAAAACGAAACTGTAAACACTAATATATTAACAAAATTTAATTTTATGTTTTGTAAGAATTGTGGGGCAGAGATCCCCGACAACGCTGTTGTTTGCCCAAAATGTGGAGTCGCCACATCATCTGAACCCAAAGTTACACCCACCGTTACAGAACTACAAAGAGCGCCTAAAAGCATCGGCGGATTCATTTGCGGTCTTCTCGGGTTCCTTTTAGACTGGGTTCCAATTGTCGGTTTTGTTCTTTCCATTGTAGGAGTTGCCCTATGCGGCAGTGGCAAGAACGCTGTCAGAAGCAATCCACAGGCGTACGGAAGCACAGGTCTTCTTACCGCTGGCCAGGTTCTTGGCATAATAGGAATTGTAGCGAGTTCAATTATGCTCATAATCACACTTATCTGGGGCGTGATACTTGGTGGCGGCGGACTATTCTACTTTATGGATGACATCCTCGACATTTTGGATCTATAATCGAATTTGATTATGTTTTGCAAAAACTGTGGGGCTGAAATTGACGACAAAGCCGCTATTTGCGTAAAATGTGGCTGCGTCGTCAACGATGCCCTTCTCAACCAAAATCACAATTCCACCACTGGAGTAAGTGACAAAAGTCGCTTGATAGCGTTCCTTCTGTGTATGTTCTTCGGACTGCTCGGTGTCCACCGCTTTTATCTTGGAAGAATAGGATCAGGCATAGCTATGATCTTCACTCTTGGAGGATTCGGTCTATGGGTGTTCATAGATTGGATTGTAATCCTTTGTGGAACATTCAAGGATAATGATGGAAAACTTGTATCTAATTGGAACTGACAAAATCTTTTTATATGAAACATTATCTGAGAGACCTCTTTCTTGCAGGATTGGCACTTTTGGCATTGTCGTCCTGCCATTCCGCTGATCCAGAGAAAGAAGCTGAAAAACTGAATGAGCAGTTCACTGAACTGATAAACTCAATCGACACAAACGCGTCACCTTATACAAGATACAAATATCTGTTGAAAATCAAAGACACCGCAGACTCCCTGTTCAGTAAAGGTCGCACCGGTTTCAAAAAGAAAAAACTGGCCTTGTATAGGCAGAACGTGATTGAAATTACAGACAGACAAGAATACAAGGACGCCTGGGCATCAATGTCGGAGGACAACAAGGCAAAAATGTCAGCATTTCCTTCCAATGTTTGGATGATAAATGCTGAAAACCTTACAGCTAACACTATATTTAAGATGGATAATAACCACGAAACCATCACCCCATACAATATCAAGGGATCAATTACTCTTAAAGTCAATGGAAACGGTCTGGTATATTCATCTTCATACTATTCACCGGTGTTTTTCGAATATGATGATTCGACGAAATTGTTCTCAATACTCACTGCTAACGGCGAAACCGGGCATTTTCGGAAAGCGCTACGCCGTGATCTAAGCCTGGGACATTATGAATGCGTTCGAAGCTATGACACTAATTTCGATGGCTACGAAGTGATAGATGTAAACAGTGACAACGTGTTCATACATGGGGATAACCATAATGTTGAGGTTGTTGATGAAATTGATCCAATTTGGGGCGAGAAACTTCAAGTAATGAACATCAGTGACATCGGGAAATTCTGCTTTGCCAGTAGATACAGCCGCGTTGGATGTTATGATTGTTGGGTTTTGATTGACACCTGGTACAAATTGAATCATCGTTGGGAACGAGTGCTTGAAGACGGTGCCAGAAATTTCTTGTTCATATTCGGCAAGTCCAAAGACGAATGGGCGACTGTCCAAAAAACCACATCATATTCAGGCAAAGACAAAGATGATGATGATGATGACGAATGGGATCTTTATGATGATGAGGACTGGGAAGACTTTGACGAAGATGATTTTGAGGATGCGATTGATGATCTGAAAGATTATGTCGATCAGTATGTCGAAATCTATAAGAAGGCTCAAGACGGAGATGTTTCCGTCGTGACGGAATATCTTAAATTCCTGAAAAAAGCAAAACAACTTTCCGACAAGATTGATAAAATGGAAGGGAAATTAAGCAAGGCTCAAGACAAGAAATACCGTCAGATATTGAAAAAGATGACTGACGCGATGCAAGATTTGTAGATAATTCCCTAATCACAAGCTCCGGCCTGAGTTTCAATGTGGATTCAGGCCGGATTTTATTTTTCCCTTTGGACGTGCATATTCAATAGCCGAGGTCACGGATATCGGTGGAAATGTCTTCAAAGATGGAGTTGATGGTTTGGCGCTCGATGAGGTGGGTGGCGAGCGGCCGCAACAGCAGAACCGCCAAAAGGATAAGCGTCAGAAACGTTGCTATGGCGGCGGCTACCCTCAGACGATGCGAGCGGTCTCTTCTTAATATGGCGGAACGGACTTCCTGAACATTACTGTAACGCTTGTCGCGGTCCTCATTGACACAAACAGCGGCAATCCGAGGATAGACTCCCAACTCCTGCATTATTCTGCCTAATGAATATATGTCCGTCCGGCAATCCACATCCTCCCCCGCCAGTTGCTCCGGAGAGACATAGTCTCTGGTTCCTGCCGGGTTCTTGAACAAAGTGTACCAGTCGGCATCGGAAAGGCCGAAATCTATCAGTTTCACGTTCTGCCCATTATTGGTTATCAAGATATTGGACGGTTTCAGGTCGCGATGAATAATCTGGTTGCGATGAAGGTACTCAAGGGCGTCACAAATCTCAAGAATGATCTTCCTCACAGGAAGCCCCTTACGACCGATCAAGGCACCTAATCTCTCCCCGTCCACCCATCGCATCTCTATACAGTTGCCCAAACCGGGAATATTGACAAAACCCAATACCGGGCAGATGTTCGGATGGTTCAGCCCCGAGCCGATCTCGTACTCCTTGCGGAGCAGCCCCTCGTAAAAGGGATTCCCGACATATTCAGGCTTCAAGGACTTCAATGCCACGAGTCTGCCACCCACTGCCATCTTGCTGACCAAGGTGTAGCCTCCGCGCGACTCATAGACTTTCTGAATATCCATCTGCGAGTCTCCGACCAATTCCTCACAGGAACCGAAAAATGCTGACGTCTCCTCCATATTACTCTAATAATATTCCCGATGTCAATCAACACAGATGATTTCGGTGTGTTCTCCGACTCGCAATACAAGATTATCTTTTTGATTTTTAGTAAGATATAATCTTTTCAGAGATGGGGAGTCGCACTGTAGGATTTCCAAAGAACGTAATCCACTCACATCTAGAACCTCAATAGCGCAATTATCACATTTTAACCCTTCTAACTTACTACATAAATCCAACCCTTTTAACTCTACCAGTTTTTGTGAATCATTTACATCCAGAGACACTAGTTCTGGTAAACCAGACAGATCAAGAAACTTGATCGACGAATCATTCGCCCTTAGAAATCCAAGTTTAGTACACCCATTCAGCCTTAGAAATCCAAGTTTAGTACACCCATTCAGATTAAGGGACTCCAACGCTTTATGGTTCGAGTCAAAGTATCCCATCAAGCAATTATTAGATAAATCCAGTTCTGTCAAACTTGGCTTTGTATTATATAGACTGAATGACTCTAATGCATTACCCGAAAGATTAAGATATCTCAGTCTTTCTAATGTAGCCATATCATCATATGAGGACAAACGATTATTCGACAAATCAATATAGGATATATATGGATTCTCTATCAAAATCGTATTTTCGGATAAGCTACCACTTCCCCCTACAGATCCACAAGAGATGCCACGACAGATAAGAGTGTCAAGATTCTTGAACGCCTCCACCCCCTTTAATGAAGAAACATTGTCCGAAGTGATGTCTATCTTAGTCACCTTAAAGCATTCATCAGCACTTAGCACGCCATCGGAATTTTCATCCCAGTTGTCATACATATATTTTTCAAAGATATCACTCAGAAATGTAACCGAGAAAGTGAACTTTACCTCATCACTATAGTGCACACCATTACTTGTTATCGCATAAGCCCTGAAGTAATAAGTCTCACCCGGTTCATATCCCCAAATGGACGATTTATAGGTACCATAAGACCCGCCATCAATAGTCGTGCGCTCGGACCGGATGTCCGGGAAACCTGATGTGTTAAAACACATTCCACAACATACAAGGTCGCCACTTAGATCATCTTTGACAGAGAACTCGTATTCTACCCCACTAGCTCCATAAGTGGTCAATGACCCAATGCACACAAGAGGAGCCTTGTATGAGAAGTCAATGGCCTGCGTACCAGACATTCTTGTGTCCTCGCCTCCGGATATGAATGATCTGAAATAGTATGTTTTTCCTCTGGGAACATTCCGCAATAAGAGAGAGAACGCATCATCCGCAGACAATTCCGATTGGTACATCGTCATATTATCCTTATCCTCACCAAAATAGAATCCGCACTCTTTGATGCCTCCACTGCCTGAGACCTTACTGGTAAGAACTATATCCGAGTCACCAACTTCTGCAAAGGCGCTCATAATCTCAGGATTAGCATAATCCTGGATGTCTGACCTATAAGTACAAGAAGCGGTAATGATGCTAATGGCCCAGAACGAGATGAATATTTTGGGAATTGACATATTAAGGCAAGGCAGGAATATAGACACAGGCTTCATCACTATAAGTTATCCCTACATTACTAATGGCAAAAGCCCTTAAATACAACGTAGTATCATAACAGGTAACGGACATTTTATATAATACATTGGAACTCATTGAATACGGTGGAGACATTATATAATACTTTCCTGATGCATCCATATCTATTGTAGGGGATTCCGAAGTGCCCCAGCAAAGTCCCCTCGCTAATAGGTCACCGCTGAAATGCTCCTTAATAGCATAATAACAATAACAGTAGTAACCATAAAGAGGAGAATCATCATCAATAATCAAAATCGGTTCACTGATCTTCAACGAGTCAATAGTCACAATAGGCGGACGGTAATCCGCTTTGATACTGTTGAGCCCTGATGTCATAGTGTCCTCGCCAGCCACGATGAACGAACGGCAAAAGTACATATTCCCAGGCTCCGCCATTCCTTTCAGAGTGACAGTGAACTCTTTGTCAACGGGAAGGTCAGAGGAAAGCTTCTCCATCTCATCCTCGCTCCGGCCGAAATAGAAGCTACACTCTTTGATCCTGTCTCCGTCAGAGACTTTGCCTGAAAGCACGATATCCGTCCCAATGAGGTCTATTGATGTGTCCACTATCTCAGGAATGGCAATCGGCGACACAAGCGTGTCCTCCTTACAAGACACGGTTATGGCGCACAGCAAAACTAATGATACAAAAATCCTTGACATTGACATCGTGAATTTAACATATTTTTGTATAATTAACTATCAAGTTTGACGGTCTTTGCCTTTGCAGGGCGTCCGCGTCGTTTCGGGGAGACCTTTCTGGATTTGTATTCAGTTCCGCAACCTTCAGGGATGTCAA
>ERZ773116.913-NODE-913-length-30371-cov-5.582927_pt1 | contig 30371 bp, 23 predicted proteins | sample MGYA00580563_ERZ773116 | MGnify/ENA primary metagenome ERZ773116 (study PRJEB29015, sample SAMEA2737864) | human gut metagenome | biome: human gut; feature: human-associated habitat; material: faeces | place: China | collected 2012 ... | reverse complement strand
GGGCGGGAGCCCCCGGGCAGCCCCGGGGGCCGGTACGGGGCCTGAGACCATGCCCCCGGGCGGCAGCTCCCCGGGGCCGGCCCCTCCCCTTGTCACGGGAACTAGAACTCCACCCGCACGCCTGCGCTCACGCTCCAGGGGGTGGAGGCCCTGTGGCCGTCTTCGCGCTCGAATTCGGCATAGATCCGGGCATTGCTTGCGAATTGCAGGTCAAAGCCCGCGCCGTAATAGCCGCGCGTGCCGCGCACGTCATTGGTGAACCTGATGCCGTTGACCGTGACTTTCTGGTCGCTCATGAACTCGTGGTTGACACCGGCCTTGAGGTAGGGCTGGAAGTAGCGGTTGTCGTCCAGCTCCCACTTTTTGCCCACCACCAGACCGGCGCGGCCGGTAAGGGCGCAGGCATCGTCCTGATCCACGTCCATGCCGTTGCTGGTGGTGAAATCCATGCCCTTTATCCAGTACCAGGAAAGCTGCAGCTGCGGCTCGATGAACAGGCCGTTATCAAAACGGAACATGCGTCCCACTTCCTGGCTGATGCCCCCCGCATAGGTATGGTAGGAGCCGTGGACCGGCGTGCCGTCCAGCATGCGGGTCCTGAGGCTCTGGTCGTACCAGTCCCAGCTCAGCACGGTGTCCGCGTACCAGCCGTCGGCATGCTGCCAGGTGGCGTAGGCCGCGATGCCGTAGGAGCGGTTTTCGCCGGAACCGCCATGCAGGCCGTCGATGCGCTGGTGGGCTTTGCTGATCTGGCCACGCAGGCCCAGCAGCCATTTGTTGTTTTCATCCTGCTCCAGAAGACGGTCGTAACCGAAGGACGTGCCGTAAAAATTCTGGCTGAAATCCGTGCCGCCCAGGCCGGAAAGGCGGTTCTCCTCGGTAAAGCCGCGTATCCACAGGCCGTCCGTGCCGTTACCGTAACGGATCTCCCCCAGGCGCTCGCGCAGATCGGAGAGCTGGCCCAGGTGCATGGCATAGGCCGAGGTCATGCCCGAAAGCCCCAGGGCCATCTCGCCTGTAGGGGAAAACCCTTCCGTCCGGGCAAGGTACCATTCCCTGCCGTCGTTCCGTTCGCTCGTTTCCAGGGCATAGCTATGGATCCCTATGTCGATCATCTCCCGCCCGTTGACGTTTTTTCCGCCTTTCAGCGCAAAGGCGCTTGCGGGGGCGCCCACGCGCTGTTCCGTCCTGGCCAGATAGCTTTTGGTCTGCACCGCGACGGGTTCCGCTCCGCTTGCTTTCACATGCAGGCCATAGGTGCCGGACAGGGAGTTGCTCACCAGGACACTGTCGGAAACATCCGTATCCATATCCGTCCGCAGATAAAAGCTCCCGGTCCCGGAAAGATGGCTGATCTTCAGTTCGGCGGGCGCGTCCGTCTGGGACAGCACGCGCCGCTCCGCCGCAAAGCCGGTCCCGGCGTCCCACTGCCCCTGCCTGCTGCCCACATAGACGCGGGAGCCGTCCAGGGCGAGCTTCGTCAGATTGCCGGCGTACCGGCCGTCGTTTTCCTTCGTGAGCTGGTTGGAGGAGACCACTTCCCATACGGCATTTTTGCCGAAAGACAGCTCAAGATCACCAAGGCTGCGTGCCCAGCCCCGCAGGTTGCCGCCATCCTGGATGGTTGCGCGCACGGTGGCGCTGCCGGTCGCCGCCTCTATATCGCCTTCCATGGTCGAGGCCCTGTCCACCGTGATGGTGTTCGGCGTGTCCCCCTTCACATACAGCGAGTAGACGTTTTGACCAGGGGCCGCGGCTGTGGCCGTGATGGCGGTCGTGCCCTTCAGGCTGATATCGCCCGACGTGTTGTAGACCGCTATGGCGGTATCGCCAGACGAGCGCGCCGTGATGACGCCATTCGTCAGTTCGATCGAAGACGCCTGGCCAGTGCCGGCTTCCCCCCCGGCACGGAGGCCGTAGGCCTTCTTGCCTTCCACGCTTACCCGCGTCGTGGCCCCGGCATCGCCATAGGTGATCCTGCTGGCGGGAAAGGCGTCCATGCCGCTGGAAGTGCCCGCTGAAACGACGGTGATGTCCCCTCCTGTCTTGGTGATGCTGCCGCCTTTGGCGTAGAGCCCTATGGCCCCGTTCCCTTTGCTGACCGCGGTCACGGACCCGCCGCGCATCGTGACGGACGAATCGCCTATCGACAGGATGCCGCCAATGGCCGAGCCGGCCTTGGCAGACAGGACCTCCAGGCTGACATCGCCGGTGGCCGTGAAGTTCGTCTGGGTGGCCCGTATGCCGTATGCCGGCCTGTCGACAGCCTCGCTCAGGATGGTTCCTCCGGCCATGCGCATGTCGGTATTCTCAAGCTGGATGCCGGAGGACCATCCGCCTTGCGCACGGATATCAAGGGTACCGGCGGTGATGCCGTGCCTGCCGCTGGTCGCGCTGGTGACGATACCGACGGCAGACCCTGCAAACGTGCCCTCGGGATCTATGGTGGTCACCCGGATGGTGCCGTTCTTCATCGTCAGGGTCGATGCGGTGAACAGATGGATACCGGCAGCCCCGGATTTTTCAGGGGTATTGTTGCGCTCATGTACGGATATATCAGCGTCGTTCATCGTTAACGTGCTATTTCCCTCGCCATATATCCCATTCACTTTTCTGGAAAAAACATTTCCGTTATGCGTTGCGGAAACTTTTACTGTTACTTTGTCACTCGTCATGCTGAGAGTGCTCCTGCCTGAAGCCTGGGCCCCGACAGTCTTGGGCTCTGCAGTGTGTTGATGTGATTCCGATGAGGATATGATGGAATTGACGCCCAGGACCGCCGAACTGTTATTGTTGCTCACAGCACCAACGCATTCACCAAGTCCGTTTTTTGATTGTGATGATGCCGTAATAGTACCTTCGTTGACAGATACAGAACTACTTTTATCGCTAAATATACCATAGCTGATGGATTTTCCATTTTCCGTGATGGCTTTTGATGAAATATCAAGCGAATCCAGCGTCAGCCGGTTTCCTGCAGAACCTTGCACGAATACTCCCAAGGCACGGGCGCTTTGTTTTCCTATGGCCGTCGCCTCGGCACGCGTTACTGTATCAGGAACCGTGTATGTCGCCGCCGTATCAACTTTGATAGCGGAAGCAACGGCATTTTCCGACTGGTCTGTCGCGGAAATTGTCGTACCGGATGATGCCGGATCGGCCGCGTTATAGCCGGTGGTATTGCTGAACGCCTCTCCACTTGCTGCTCCCATGACCAGGATGGACGCAACAGCCAATGAACCGAACGTGTTCATGATGTGGCATTTTTTCAAAACGGATCGATACCTGTTCAACAAATTCCCCATTGCTCTTTTTGTCATTCCTACTCCTCCTTTATCTTGGGTCCTTTTCATTCCCACCGTGGGAAATTGGGAACAAAAAAGGGGACATGGGGCAGCTGTACCCCCCATGCCATTGGGATCATTATTTCTTACAGGGAAAGTAGGTTATGGGGAATATAAGAAAATAATAAGGTTTTTTGCGTATCCTCAGCTGCATCCCCCGGACATGGCGGGAAGATCCGCCCGGCACCGGGCCGATGCATGCCCGGGTCCTTGCCAAAAGCCTGTCCGGCACACAGCGCACAGCGCGGGAACCGTCGGGCCGGCAGGGCGGGAGGGGGCCTCTGCGCGGCTCTGGGGCTATGGTATGAGGCAGGACGCGCTTACCCGTGTACACGCTTTTCACGCTAAAGCGGCCAGCAAGGGCATTCTGCCGCTGGCCTGCGGCTGGGACGGAGGGCGCGCCTGTGTACGCCGGGCCCTGATGATCTTCATGCGGGACGGCTGTTGTGCTGGGGCAAGAAGCCCGGCAGAGATCAGCGGGAGGAAAAACGGCAGGCAGTGCATGAAGACACTCCGTTGGCGCTGTCAGCCTGGGCTACCTCGGAAACACCCCCGCGGGTGTGGGGAAGACGGACGGATGACGACCGGCGGGTACGTCTGGCCAGATTGTATAATGACCGCTTCAATACGCATGTGCCGCCCCGCTATGACGGCTCCCACCTTGAGCTGGTCGGGGCCTCCGCAGAAGTGAAGCTCCGCCCGCACCAGAAAGACGTTGTCTGGAGGGCCATTCAGGAAGGAACCGCCCTTTACGATCATGTTGTCGGCGCGGGCAAGACAATGGCCTGTATTGCCACCATCATGGAATCCAAGTGCATGGGCTTTGTCTCCAAGCCGATGGTCGTCGTCCCCAACCATCTGTTGCATCAGTGGCGGGATGAGTTCTACAAGCTCTATCCCGATGCGCATATTCTTGTGGCAGACAAGACGGACTTCACCAAACAGAACCGGGAACGCCTGTTTTCCCGTATTGCAACGGGAGACTGGGATGCCGTTGTGGTTGCGCACAGTTCCTTCCGCAAGATCGACATGCCCCGTGACATTCAGCAGGAAATTCTGAAGGAGCAGATTGACGCTATCGTGGACGCCATCGGGGCCGTCAAAGAAGCCGAAGGTGGACGGGCGACGATCAAGCAGCTTGAGAAACAGCGGGAAAAGATGGAGGCTCGCTATAAGCTTCTTCTGGCCGGGACGGGCAGGAAAGATACGTCTGTTGATTTTGCCGATCTGGGCGTTGACGCGCTCTTTGTGGATGAAAGCCACGAATTCAAGAATCTTGCCTATCAAACGACCATGAATGTTTCTGGTCTGGGTAATATCACCGGTTCTGCCAAGGCTCTCGATCTGTTCATCAAGTGCCGCTATCTGCAACGCAGGAATGGAGGGCGCGGCGTCTACTTCCTGACCGGTACGCCTATATCGAACACGATAGCCGAAGTCTACACGCTCCAGCGCTACATGCAGTATCGCAGGCCAAGGGCATCGAGCATTTTGATGCCTGGGCATCCACGTTCGGCCAGATTACCAACGGCTGGGAACTTGATGCTACCGGGGTAAATTACAAGCTGAAAAGCCGGTTCGCAAAGTTCCAGAATATCCCGGAATTGCTCTCTATGTACCGAACATTTGGCGATGTTGTCACCAAGAACGATCTTGACGAACAGGCAAAGCAGGCCGGGCTGTGTCCTCTGACGCCCCCTGTTACCGGCGGCAAGCCGTATAATGACGTGGCTGAGCGCTCTCCGAATCAGGCCGAATACATGAACAGCATCATTCACCGCATGGAGAATCTGCCGCCAGACCCGCGTCAGGACAATCCGCTCAAGATTACCAATGACGCCCGCAAGGCAGGTCTGGATTTTCGCCTGATTCTCCCGGAAGCCGAGGATTTTGCAGGCTCCAAGATCAATGCTGCTGTCGAGCGCATTCATAGCATCTGGCAGGACACGGCAGCCGACAGAGGAACGCAGCTTGTTTTCTGCGATCTGTCCACCCCCAAGGGTGGCAAGGTACTCTCTACTGATGCCAGCCCTCAGCGGGATACGGAATTTGAAACGCTGCTGGACGTGGACGGGACGCTGATCCCGGAACGGCAGGAACTGGCGGCTCGCGGCACGGACAGCCTTGAAGAGGGAGATGAGAGCGGCGAGGACGCGACCGTTGCTTCTGATATGGATGCCGTTATTGCGCTGTCATCCCGCTTTTCCGTGTATGACGATATACGGAACAAACTCGTCGCGCAGGGGATTCCGGCAGAAGAGATTGCCTTCATCCATGAGGCCAATACTGATGTCCGCAAGGCAAAGCTCTTTTCCGACATGAACGCCGGACACGTCCGCATTCTGCTTGGTTCCACCAGCAAGATGGGGGCGGGCATGAACGTCCAGAAACGGCTGGTGGCCGCGCATCATCTGGATGCGCCGTGGCGTCCTTCCGACCTGGAGCAAAGGAACGGGCGCATCATCCGGCAGGGAAATCTGTTCTATGAGCGCGATCCCGACAGTTTCTCGGTGGGCATTTATAACTATGCCACAAAGCAGACCTATGACGCCCGGATGTGGCAGACCATCGAGTACAAGGCGGCTGCCATTGAGCAGTTCCGCAAGGGGGACTTGTTGCAGCGCGTGATTGACGATGTCCAGAGCGAGGCCGCCAACGCGGCGGAAATGAAGGCTGCCGCATCCGGCAATCCGCTCATACTCATGCAGGTGCAGCTTGCCGCCGACCTGCGCAAGCTGGAAGCGCTGTATTCCCAGCATCAGCGTGGCCAGCATCGCCTGCGTGACCGCCTGAAATGGCTCGAAGGCACGGATGCGCGTCTTGCTGCGGCAGAAGCCGACCATGCCGCAAATCTGCATTGCCGCGACGCCAATACGCATATTGTCCGGGAAAAAGGCAAAGAGAAAATCCAGATCGAGCTGCGCACGGATGAAGGGCTGCTGACCGACAAGGACGGCGACAAGATGAAAGACCTGCTGCTGGGCTGCGTCAAGGAGGTTACGCGCAATGTCGGCGCAAAGGCTCTGTTCGGCTCCTACCGGGGCTTTGCCATGCACATTGTGCGCTATACGCAACCCTTTGGCGGCAAGGACGGGTTCCGTATTGTCGTCAGCGGCCCCGGAGAGCAGGAGTTCAGGCCCGACAACTTGATCTATACGTTTGATGACAAACTCAGCCTGTCCGGCCTGTTTCTGCGCATGGACAACTTTCTGGGCAAGGGACTGGACGAAAGTATGGAAAAGTTCGGGGAGAAATGCCGACAGGAAAAGGCCGAACTGGCAACAGTGCAGGAGGCCCTGGGCAAGGAATTCCCCCAGAAGGCGGAGCTGGCGCTGGCACGCGAGAATAACAGCGCCGTCATCCGCGAATTGCAACGAATGCAGGAAGATGCCAGCTACATCTCACAATGGACGCCCAAAACGCTCCTGGGGGAAGAAAAAAGTGAGGTTGAAGAGAGGGCTATTGTGATTCCGATGGTACAAAGGGGTACTCTGGGATAAAAATTTGAGAGATTATTTATCTAGGCTGTGTATCCATTCTTTTGTTGGCGTTTTTTTTTATTATGGTAGTTTTAATCAAAGCTTATATATTTGTTAAATATAGCTATCAAATCAATAAATCGTAGTATAAATGTAATAATGCAGGCTATTACGGTTATTGTTATTATTAACCAGTGGTGCTGTATGTATTCAGCAGCAGCTTGAAGGGTATAACCATGTTGTTCTCTCCAAGATGCATTTGTTTTTAATGTCCCATCTGCAGTTCGCTCAAATATGTTAGCGATAGTATCAACTTTTCGGAGCGTTGATTGATGGAGTTTTATAAATAATTTTTTATCAAAAGCTTCCGCCTCGTCTTTACCTGATAAAAAGTCCTTATTTGTAATTTGGTTCTTTCGCATAAGAGATTCAAGTCGAGGATGTCCAATATACGCAATGCCATATATATCAACAAGTGCCCTTGATATGTCAAATTTATTTGTCTCGGAAATTTGTACAGGTTTTCCGCCAAGAACTCTATAGCGATGCTCGATTGCAGCGAAACCATAATTCACATCTCGCATATTCCAATGTATCCATGTAAAATTCTGGTGTGTATTCACAAAATCGAAAAAACGTTTTAGCATTTTTTTCTCTAGTGTATTGTAATGTTTATTAATATCTTCAAATAGAATTTGCTCCTCTTCGGCAACTTGATGGATAGAATAAGAGTCTGTCTGCCCCGATGCTAGGTTACGAATAGCAATTGATGTTATACGAGGGCTAGTACCATCTTCTCTATTATAGAAGCTTTCACAAGAATAGTGAATTACAAGAGTAGATTCAGCTTTCTTTATAATATTATTAATTCTTTCTATAGACTTTTTGCGGCGCTGAATTCTGTGAAGTTCTTTTCCCATTATCTTAAATCTCCTTAGTGAACTTAGAAAGCGCGTAACAGTATATACTATTCAATACATTTACATCTAAAGCTTGTTGACATGTGTGAAGCTGTTGTTATGCGTTTATCTTTTTGTTTTGATTGTTCTTCGCCGATCTTTCGAAATAATGATAACATGGATGACAATTCTGTAATTTTGTTTGTTTGAATAGATAATGATATAATAGTTCCATTAACTGCTGAGTCGTATTCTTTTTTATGTGTTTTTGAAAGAAAAATGGTATTTTTACCACTTGCAAGTATAAAGAAACCACCTTCTAAGCATAAAGATTTTGCCATATATAAGCCATATCCCGAGTTTTGCCATATTTGACTTGCATACTGCTTTTGGCCAAGTGTACAGCTTATGCCAGCTTCTAAAGCAAGATTATTTGCCTCTTTATCATTCTCTAATATGGAATAGTTTCTATTGCCTTTTAAGCTCCTTAAAATTCCTATTCCTTCATCCATAATTGCTATTTGTGCATTATTTCTACTTGGCCAATATTCACCACAAATCCATGCAGATTCTGATAATGAATGTTCAAAGACATTCCGAATAATCTCGCGGATACAGTATGAAAAAGTTTTATATGCTTGCGATATTTTTTCTTGAGTAAGCATAAATGCCAAGTTGCAAGATAGAGACTCTACCATCTCTCCTAGTTCACTGCTATCATCAGAATATTTAGTATATAGATCATCCTTAGTAATTTTTGTTATTGGAATTATTCTATCGTTATTATGAAAGTCCGTATATCGTAATATATTATTCGGATATGCCCTCTTTATTGCGTCAAAGAAGCCCATCCTTTTGGCATAAGAAGCGCCTGTTTTTTCTTTGATATTGATATACGCGTGTGATGAATTTGGATATCTCTGTATATTTCTTTTGATTGCGCTAAAAAGTGTAATTAATCCAAATGGAGGACAATGGCTAAGATATTCAAAGTTATATATAAAATCGCTAAATGATTGAGATAGAGATATGTAGTTAGAAACGTTTATAGCCTTTACAGGTCGCAACGAAGTCGGTATATTTATTATTTTTTCCATAGTTATCCTGAATAAAAATTTGCGAAAATAAATTTTTTCAGTTAGCAGCCGAATTTTTCCCCCCTCATGTCCGTGTGGGCAACCATATGGTATGAAATTTTGCTGGCCTTGAGCATGGTTTCCGCAAAGGTCTGTTTGGCCAGTACGTCCCTGTCGTCCATCCTATTTCTGACTTTGACTTCCACGACCAGCCAATTGCCGTTTTTTGTCAGGATCAGAAAATTCGGGTAGTAGCTACGTACGTATGCGTATCCGGACCAATATAGTTGAGCGAAAGCTATCATTTCACAACTATTTCCATCAGCTTTTCATAGCTGTCGACAACATCGTACTTGACATGCTGTGGAGCGATGCTGTCATTCACGGTATGGAAATACTTTCGTGCGCACTTTATTTTTGTCTCTTCAATGGTACGCAGTTCAAGCCCCTCCATACAGCCCTTTGTTTCGGCAACAAAGTAGATATGCTTGACGCTGCCTTCCCGGAAGGCAATGGCCCAGTCGGGATTATAGTTGCCTACTGGCGTCGGGATAAAGAATCCCTTGGGCAGCTTGGCATACACCACGACATCCTGGTCGGTATCCAGTTCCTGCACAAACCGCTGCTCCGTCTTGGAATCCGTCACAGCATAATCATAGATATGCTTGCGCAGTCTTTCGCCTGCACGTGAAAGATCCTGTCGGCTCTGGGCTTCCGTAAAAATCAGGCTGTCATAGCGCTCAGTCAGTCTGTCATAGCTCAGGCGCTCTATGATACAGCCCGCCTTTTGCTCATTGATCAGGCGGCCTGCCTCGCTGATAAAGCTTTCGGGATTCTGGCGGAACAGGTCAAACGTGCTGGGATGGATGCCCTTCATGATGGCGGCCAGGCTCTTGCGTGTCAGCCCTGTGCTGTCGGACAGTTTGCCCAGCAAGTCATAGCGGACACTGGAGTAAACAGAAGTGGCATGATGTTCTGTCTTGGTCTCTGTGACCTTGAAGGCATCCTTATGTCTGACCTGGGTTTCGGAAAGGTTGTCGAGCTGTTCTCCTGTCCGAACCACATAGTGCAATGGTGTCACCCGCAGTGAACCATTGAGCGTCTGGATACATTTTTCAATCAGTTCGGCGGAATCGAACTCCACGCGATAGACGGCCTTATGGTTGATTTTTTCCCATAGGGCCTGAAATTCTTTCTTTTTGAAATTGTCGTTGAGCGGGTTTTCCTTGGGGATACGGTCGTTTTCGATAACAGGACGCTGGCTTGCGTCGTAGACAGCATCCACCAGCTGGAAGAGGCTTTGCGCCGCAGCTTGCAACGTGGCGGGCAGGGCTGCCAGCTTCCCTTCCTGTCGAGCCTGTCTGTATTCCGCTGTCAGCGCATCATCATTGTCGATATAGTCATTCTTCAGCAGATAGCGGTAGATGTCCTTGGCCATGCCCGTATCGATCTTGACCTTGGCGCCATCGGCGGTATGCAGAACTCTGCCAAGGAAGTATTCCATGTCGGCCTTTTGCGGACGTCCCACCAGGCTCTCGCTGATTTCCTTCTGCAGGCCCGCCACAAAATCCGAGTAACTCTCGCTGGCGACCACTGTCAGGACGTTGGTATCATGGACAGTGGCCGGATCATCCATGCGGTCTCCCTGCTGATTGACGCACAGGCGCAGACCTCGTCCTACTTCCTGACGCCGGGAAATGGTGTTGTCGCTGTGCTTGAGCATGCACATCACAAAGACATTGGGATTATCCCAGCCTTCCCGCAGGGCCGAGTGCGAAAAGATGAAACGCACAGGCTCCGTCAGGGACAAAAGACGTTCCTTGTCCTTGAGGATCAGGTCGTAGGCGTCCACATCATTGGACAGGCCTTTGTCTTCGCCCCGCCTGCTGATAGCGGGATCGACCATGCGTTTTTTCTTGTCGATGGAAAAATAGCCCTGATGGGTCCGGGCCGTCAGGATTCCATCCAGGTATTCCCTGTAGGCCGTTTCCCCGATGGGAATCCGGTGTTCCAGAAAGTCATTGACTTGCAGATTGTATTCTTCCTCGAACCAGCGGGCATACAGGCCCTTGTGGTCTTCCTGGGCATAATCCCGGTATTTGACCACCTCGTCGATGAAAAACAGGCTCAGGACCTTGATGCCTTGCGGGAACAGACGGCGCTCTTTTTCCAGATGTGCCCGGATGGCCTCGCGGATCTGGATGCGGCGCAGCATGTTTTCCTGAAGGTCTCCCAGCGATTCCCCGGCCGTGATCTGAATACCATTGGTGAACTCCACGATATTCGTACGGGCGTCGATTTCGCTCACCACATAGCCGTGGTACTGGTCCAGCTCATTGGACAATACAAAGAGATTGTCTCCTTTCTGGACCCGGCGACGCTGCCGGGCAATACCGCTCTTTTGGCGGATCTCCAGTTCCAGCAGGGCCACCGGAGCCTGTCGGGAAATTTCGATACCTTCAAGATACAAATAGCCGCTGGTGCCGGACATGCCCTTGGCGGAAATGCCGCGCACAGCGATCTTTTTCACCAGTTTCTGGTTGTAGGCATCCAGGGCATCCAGACGATAGACCTTGTTGTGTGTTGTCCTGTGCGTGGCCGAATAGCGCAGGATCATGAGTGGCTTGAATTTTTTCAAGGCATCCAGCGTCTTGGCACCTTCCATCTTCTGGGGTTCGTCCAGGATCAGGATGGGCTGGTTGGCGCTGATGACATCGATGGGACGCCGGGACTGGAAGTCGTCCAGTTCCTCATAGATGCGGCGGTTATCCTTGCCCGTCGCATTGAAGGCCTGGATGTTGATGACCATCACATTGATCCCGGCATCGGACGAGAAGTTCTCCAGTTGGTGCAATTGACCGGAATTATAGGTGAAGAAGCGTGCCTTCTTGCCGTAGCTCTCCAGAAAGTGATCTGCCGTGATGGCAAGGGATTTGGATACCCCTTCACGGATGGCGATGCTGGGCACCACGATGATGAACTTTGTCCAGCCGTAGCGTTTGTTCAGTTCAAAGATGGTCTTGATATAGCAATAGGTCTTGCCCGTACCGGTCTCCATCTCGATGTCCAGATTGATGGGGCAACCCGCACTGGCAACAAGGGCGGATGATACCGGCAACCCGCTTCCGCGCTGGATATTCTGGACATTGGTCAGTATCTGCTCCCCGGAAAGCAGCAGGGGCGCATTGCGAAAGCCCGTCTTGGCCTCGCTCAGGTCTGTCCTTTGATAGCCGCCCGCATAGGCCAGTTGTCCGGGGTCGATGGAGTAGGCCAGTCCGGTATTAGGCATTTGCCCGGCAAAACAATCCGCAACGGCGTTGACGGCGGCAGTCTGAAAAGGCTGTATCTTGAATTTGAGTTTCATCGTGTTCCCCTGCACCGGGCTGGCAAATTGGAGCATGGCGGAGGCAGTCCATAAATTGCCTCCTAACGGGGCCTGGAGCGCCCTCTCGGGCGAGAATCACAAAAAGTGGATTACCCTTCAGGCACTGTGTTTGCTTGTTGTATCAAAGCCACCTGTCGTCGGATAGCCTCCAGCAGCACGCCAAAACTGTGTGAACGGTTGGAGCCGTCCAGTTTCAGATGGGGGCTGATGGCGCGGGAGCCCGCCAGCTTGCTGTATTTATCAAAAGTGAGTTTCTTTAACTCTTCCGCGGCATTGGCGATGGCATCCGGTGTGCGATACGGCTTTTTGGCCTGCTTTTTGGCCACAGCGGGAAGATCCAGCCCCTGCGCCACAGCGGCCAGATCCCCCAGAAAGAAGCTCTCCAGTTCATGACAGGCGATGCGCACAAGGCAGGCATCCCCCTTGCCGCTCTCCTGGGCAAGCGCCAGCAGGCGCTGCTTGATGACGCTGCAATCCCCGGAATCCTTGTCACGCAAAATAATGAAACGTGAGCCCGGATCACGCCAGAAGCGGATTTTTTTGATCAGCTGGCGTTCCAGATCCTGCTTGCCGCTAAAGGTGATGTACTGCACCGGCATATCTTCCGGGACCAGTTCTTTCACCACAGGAACCAGCATGTTTTTGGCGGATTCTTCTTCCAGCAAAAAAACAAGTGTGCTCATTGCGGGTCCGCCTTGCCGAACAGTCCCTGATTCCACAAATAGCCCATCTTGTCCCCCTCTTCCATATAGGCGACGACCTGGGCGTCATCGGCGGCACGGCAGACCTTGCTGAAACCGTCCTCGCCCTTTTCCAGCCAGAAAACTTCCCCCACTTCCGTAGCATTGAGAAAATCCGGGGAATGGGTGGAGACCATCACCTGCCCGCCCTTGCGGGAATAGGTACGGAACTCCTCGGCCAGTTCGGGCAGCAGGCGGGGGTAGAGCTGGTTTTCCGGCTCTTCCACGCAGAGGAAGGGATGCGGGCTGGGATCGTGCAGCAGGACGAGGTAGGCGAACATTTTCAGCGTACCGTCAGACACAAAGCGGTCAATGAAAGGGTCCTTGAAAATGCCATTGCCGAATTGCAGCACCAGGCGGCCGTCCACGGTATCCTGTGTCGTGATCTGGTTGACGCCGGGCACACGCTGGCGCATGGCCTCCAGAATCCGTTCATAGACGTCGCGGTGGTTCTCAAACAGATTGAGCGCCACCTGTTGCAGATTGTCGCCGCTGGCGGAAAGATGCTCATATTCCCCCACGGCTTCCTTGGCCCCGCGTGCGGCGTCGATATGGAAGTCGGAGACATGCCAGCTTTCGATCATCTGGCGCAGGGCATTGGCGGCCTTGAATTTCTGGAACTGTCCCAGGCCCTTGATGGCCAGGATGTCCACGGCACCGAGGTCCTGCTCTTCCCGGTTCAGCTCTTCATCAGTCTTGCTGAAGTCTTCCTCATTGGTGACGGCTTCCCCTTTGCCATAGGCGAATTTCAGGAACTGGTACGGAGAGCCATACGCGCCGCGTTTGTAGCGCAGCACTTCCCGGACAACGGCAGGGCGCTTGTTGTGCAAACCAATTTCCACCAGATAGGTGACAAGGCGTTCCTTGCCCGTAAGCGGAAGGCGGTACTGGATTTCGAGTTCGATGTTCTCGCTCTCGTGTCCGCGCGAAACCACTTCCTGAAAACCTCCCCGTGCCTGGAGCGCGCGCGTCACATTATAGGTCAGGCAGTCCTTCAAAAAGCCGAACACATCGAACAACGTCGTTTTGCCCGCGCCGTTGGCACCAACAATCACGCAGAACGCCGGAATATTTTCAATGGTGACGTCCTGAAATACCTTGAAGTTTTTCAGGCGTATCTTCTCGATTTTCATGCTCTTTCCTCCCTACAGGCAGCGGACTTCCGTCCCCGGGGACAACTGGCGGAAAATCTGTTCCACGTTGATCTTGACCGCATCAGAGACGAAGCCGTTATCCCGGAAGACCACGCGCAGGGGAGCGCAGGCGGCCAGCTCCCGCACCAGGGCTTCGTCGATGCCGCGATCAAAGCAGGCCACCAGAGCATTGTCGTCCACAAAAAAGACGGTCTTGCCCTGTATGCTTTCCTTGCGGATGGGCAGGGTCAGCTCCACGCCCCAGTCCAGCAGCACCTGAAACAGCAGGTCTTCCGGCGTACGGCCGGGCTTGATGTTGTCCGTGCTCAGATCCAGCAGATTCTGTTGCAGGGCGTCCGGCGTATAGAACACATCCGCCATGTTGGAGGTATCCACCTTGAGCACGCGGAAGCCCACATCCCGGTTCCAGCCTTCATGGCAATCGCCTTCCAGGATCTTCTTTCCGGCCCGGCGGATGCGCTCCTTGCTGATCTCGGCAATGGTGCTGTAGCCCGCTTTGGCGGCTTCGCTTTGGGTGTCGCAGGCCTCGGGCAACTGCACCATAATGAACTGCCTGTTGCCGCCATCTTCGGCATTGAGCTGCATCACCGCATGGGCTGTAGTGGACGAACCGGCGAAGAAATCGAGGATAATACTGTTATTTTTTGTACCTATCTTCAGAATATGTTTTATAAGATCTGGAGATTTTGGAAAACTCATAATTGGAATAGAAAATAGTTTTTTTATAGATGCCCTACCATAATCATTTGCGAATGATTTATCATCCCAAATAGATTTTGCAAGAGTTTTTGCGACTAGTCCATCTTCAGCAAGGAGATAGTCTTTTCTAAATATTCTCCAACCATCTTCTGATTGCTCTGCGCATAGTAAATCTTTCTCTTGTGCAACTTTATCCTTTCCCCAGGTCCAGCATGTTTTTGTTCCATCTGGTGCATCTGGATAGACAGAGACCGTAAAAATATTATTTCCTTCTAAAGAAATTTTTTTTGTTATTGGATTGACAAATATTTGATAGTATAAGTTTGGCCGTGTGGTAGGGTTGAAAGATTGATTTCTATTTCTTAATCCGAGGAGTCTAAATTTCCCTTTTTCATCTTCATGGTCATACTCATCTAACATTCTTCCTTCTTTATTTAATCCAGATAGGGAATTTGTATTTATTTTATTTTTGGTAAATATTAGCATTGATTCATGGGTTTTTGCGATAAATCTATCGAGGTGACGCCCTCGAGGATTGACCTTTATACAGATTTGCGCAATAAAATTTTCTCTGCCAAAAATTTCAGAACATACAGTAATTATATTATAAGATTCATTGTCATCACAACTAATAAAAATAACACCGTCATCAGCAAGCAGATTTCGGGCAATCTTCAAGCGCGGATACATCATGCTCAACCAGTCGGAATGGAAGCGACCGTTACTGTCCGGGTTGGCCACAAGGCGGTTGCCTGCCTCATCTTTCTGGTTGGAACGGGAAAGGTAGGCTTCGGAAGTTTCCGCGAAGTCGTCATTATAGATGAAGTCATTGCCCGTGTTGTAGGGCGGGTCGATGTAGATCATCTTGACCTTGCCGAGGTAGGTCTCCTGCAAGAGCTTGAGGGCGTCGAGATTGTCCCCTTCGATGAACAAGTTCTTGGTGGTGTCAAAATCCACGCTTTCTTCCCGGCAGGGGCGCAGGGCTTTGGCAATGGGGGCATTGGCCGCCAGCATGGCCTTGCGCTTGCCCGGCCAGTCCAGATGATAGCGCTCCTGCGGGCCTTCCACGATACTGCCGGAAAGCTCCTGCCGCAGAAGGTCAAAATCCACGCTCAGGCGCAGGGAACCGTCCTTGCCCCGGGCCTCGGTCACGCAGTTGGGAAAAAGCTCCCGGATACGGGCAATATGCTCCTGCGTCATGTCAGGGCTGTGCATCTTCAGTTTTTGCATGGTGGTTCCTCGTTTGCTTTCAAGACTTCAAGTGCCCGGCAGGCTTCCCGCAATTCCCGGTTCAGGGGAATCTTTTTGTTGAACTGCTTTTCCCGGCGCAGGCGGGCTTCCAGGCGGGCCATCTGGCGTTCACAGTCGGCAATGGCTTCCAGGCGCTGCATCCATTGCGGCAGGGCTTCATGCTCGCGGCGCGGCCACGGCGCCAATGGTTCCAGCAATGCAGCATAAAGAGCTTCCATATCCAGTACAAGCGGCAAGGGCTGGCGCGGGGTGCCGGCCTCATGCCAGACGGAGCAGAAGTAGCCCCCGGCCTTTTCCGGTGCGGTGGCCTGCTTGAAACAGGCCCGCACCTGCACGCGCTCTTCCCATTCCAGTTCAAACAGCAGGGGGGAAGGGATGGCTGTATCCAGGCAGTGCAGGATATCCGCGGCAAGCTCACTGCCCCGGAGGCGGATGCGGAATATCTGGATCTCCGGCACTGCGGCTGTGGGGCGCAGGTTGATGGTCTCCGGGGCCAGTTTGTACTGCCAGATGATGGCATCCACCTGTTCCACAAAAAGCTGGCGCAGGCGTGGTGTGACGCTGGTCCGCTCATAGATTTTGTTCTTGGGCAGGGTGCGCCCGAAAAGGGCCGCCGGAGGATAACAAAAAAACGGCATCAGATCACCACCAGGAAGGCCAGCAGTTCAAAATCATTGAGCCCGGAAATGGTATCCACCAGCGCGCTGGTCCGGCCCCCGGAAAAGAGGCTGTCCAGATCGCTTTCTTCCTTGCTCTCCACCAGGGACTGGATGGCCGCATTGAGCAGACGGGAATAGGGGGCCATATCCCGGCCTTCATCCGTGCGCTCATTGAACACGCGGCACACCTCCCGCAGGGGCTCGCCCTGTCCCTTGCAGGCGGCACGCAGCACATCCAGCAGTTTTTTGACTTCCGTATGGGCGGCCAGCACGTTGCCGTCCTCTCCCACATAGAGCAGATAATAGGGATGCAGGCGGTTTTGCCGCTGGATGCGCACCCCTTCATTGAGATTGCGCAGGGCAAAGATCACCCCGGGCAAAAGACCTGTTTCCGGCCGGGCCGGGACCACGGCGTGCAGCCCCCGTGGCGCCTGCCCCGGGTCCCCCTGGGCCTTGATATAGTGCAGCAGGTCCATGCGGAAATCATTGAGCCCCAGATCCGTGATGGAAACGCCTGTCCTGACGTCCTCCATCTCGATGACTTCTTCCTGCAAACGGCGCAGCTGTTCCCGCCGGTAGGCCACGTCCGTGCTTTTGGCGGTCAGCACGTTGTCGTCGCCTGTGGCCGTGATATCCGCGATGACCATGCGGCTTTCCACCCGCTCTTTCAGGCGGATGTATTCATCCAGCGTCATGTCGGGCCAGTAGTTGACCAGCTGGATGCGGGCGTTGGGAGAGCCGATACGGTCTATGCGGCCAAAGCGCTGGATGATGCGCACAGGGTTCCAGTGGATGTCGTAATTCACCAGATAGTCGCAATCCTGCAGGTTCTGGCCTTCGGAAAGGCAGTCCGTGGCAATGAGCACGTCTATTTCGGCAGGCTCCTCCGGCAGTAAAAGCGCCTTGCTCTTGGCCTGCGGTGCAAAAAGCGTCAGCAGCTCTGAAAAACCGTAGGCCTTCTTTACGGTGGATTTGGGCGCCCCCTGGCCCGTGATCAGCGCACAGTGCGCTCCCTGTTCCCGGACAAGGGGAGCAAGCTGGCTATACAGATAGCGGGCTGTATCCGCAAACGCCGTAAAGACAAGGACTTTTTTGTTGCCTGTCTCTCCGTGGCCATTGATGGGGTGAGCCATTTTAGCCGTTATCAGTTGCCGCAAATGTTGCAGCTTGCTGTCGTCGCCGGGCGATACCTCCCGCATCAGCGCCAGAAGCCCCGCAAGGCGGCCCTGATCCGCGGCAAGGTCCTGCTCCCAGGAAAGCGTATCCATATCCGCCAGATTGATGCTGATTTTGCCTCCGGTGACAGCCGCATCCGAAAAACCTGCCAGCTCTTCATCCTCTTCCCAGGTATCAGCGTGCCATTCAGTGGAAAAACTGGCTTTGCCGTTCTGGCGGAAGGCGCTGATCCGTTCCAGCGCCTGTTCGCAGTTTTGCAGCAGCGCCCCCAGGGTCAGGCGGAAGGCTTCCACGGAACTTTCCAGCCGCTTGAGGAGGTTCGTGGTCATCAGGGCTTGCAGGCTGCGCTCACGGTCCGCCTGACGCAGCACCTTCTTTCCCCCCAGACGGGTATCGTACATCGCCTCATATTTGGCGATACGGCTTGGCAGCAGATAGTTCAGCGGCGCGTATACCGCCAGCTTCAGCTGGGAAAGTTCCTTGAAGATCGTATTGAAGTCCGGGACGTCCGCCCGGGCCGTGAGGGGACAACGGTAGGACAGGGGCTTGAGGCGCTCCGGGAAAGAACCGATATCGCGGGTATCATAAAAGGTCTGGATGTGCTTGCGGGAACGGGCGATGGTCACGCTGTCCAGCAGCTCGAAAAAGTCATAGTCCAGGCTATCCAGAATGGCCTGTGAAGTACGCTCCTCCGGGGGAAGGCGCGACCAGGCATTGAAGGCCGTCTGTGCCTGACGGAAAATCTCTTCGATGCTGCGCGTGCTGCGCAATTTGTCGCTCAATTGCGCGGAGTGTCCTTCATAGGCAAGGGCCAGCTGGTTGCGCAGATCCGTAAATCGGTTGTTCACCGGGGTGGCGGAAAGCATGAGGACCCGGGTCTTGACCCCGTCCCGGATGACACGGCGCATCAGGCGCTGGTAGCGTGTTTCTTTGTCCTTGTAGACGTCGTTGTTACGGAAATTGTGTGATTCATCAATGACGACAAGGTCATAATTGCCCCAGTTGAGCTTGCCCAGATCGATGCCGAGCGTCTGGCCTGAGGTGCGCGAAAGGTCTGTGTGAAACAGGACGTCGTAATTGAAGCGGTCTTTCAGCAGGATGTTTGTCTTGAGGTTCTGCGTATACGTCACCCAGTTTTCGGCCAGCTTTTTGGGGCACAGCACCAGCACGGACTTGTTGCGCAGCTCATAATACTTGATGACAGCCAGGGCCGTGAAGGTTTTGCCAAGGCCCACACTGTCCGCCAGGATGCAGCCGTTGTAAGTCTCCAGCTTGTTGATGATCCCTGTGGCGGCATCGCGCTGGTAATTGAACAGCTTTTGCCAGACAAGAGTATCCTGGTAGCCTGTCCTGTCGTTGGGCAGCACGTCCTCATCCACATCTTCCAGAAATTCCCGGAAAATATGGTACAGTATCAAAAAATAGATGCGTTCCGGCGCATTCTCCGTGTAGACGGAAGCGATATGGTCGCAGACTGTTTCCGTCACGTCCTGGAGCTGGTCGGTGTTGTTCCAAATCTGGTCAAACAGGGCAAGATAGGTTGATGTGAAGGGCTGTTCCTCCAGACAGTTGATCATGCGGGAGACGGCATTGTCTTTCTGATAGCCAAGCTCTACAGCCGTGAATCCCTGAATGCCGCAGTAGACAGTCTCTCCTTCCGGGGATGACACGCAGGCAAATTGCTGCATGGGAGCCTGTGTCCGGTTGGATCGAAACGTGGCTTTGCGCCGGAGCCAGTCAGCGCATTCCCGGGCAATGGCCCGTTGCGTCAGCTTGTTGCGTAATTGTATCTCAAATTCCGTGCCGTACAGACTGCTTTCCCGATGCTGCCGGGGAATAAAAAATTCACGCCGCTCTTTTTTGATCTTGCCTGCGGCCTCGTCCGGTACAAATGTCGGCTCCGTAAATATGAACTCAAAGGCTTCCAGGTGCTTGAGTTCCTTGCATAATGCCTCATAGGCGTACATGGAGAAACAGGAAGCCGCTATTTTCAGACGGCCCTTTCTTCCAAGTGCTTTTTTGAGGTCATCGCCAAGAAGAATATTGATATTGTCAATAATTTTCATGGATTGCCGGAACTCCTGAAAAATCTTGAGGAAACCTTTGTATACCCTATTCGGCAGGCCAAGGAAAGCAGGGAGAGAATCCCGACTGTCAGGAAGGGGAAACTGATATTTTTATTTATTATTAACGTGTTACGTCTAAGAAGATTTTTGTGCGGACGGGGAGACGGTGATTTTTCTAGGACTTGGAAACTGCTTTTTAATATTTCCATATGAAAAAATATTGACATGAAAAAATTTTAATATAGATATATTTTTATATAAAACAGGAGGTGCGCTATGCATGTTTGCGCGGTTGCAAATCAGAAAGGGGGCGTTGGCAAGACCACCACAGTGCACAATCTGGGAATGGCCCTGAGCCGCCAGATGAAAACCCTGTTGGTCGATCTCGATGCCCAGGGAAATCTGACGGATGCCTGCGGACTGGCCGCTGCCGATGTGCAGGCGTCCTCCTATGAGGTCATGGCAGGAGACAGAGCTGTCCCGGAGGCAGTATTCCCTCTGTCCAATACATTACATCTTCTCCCGGCGTCGCGGGATCTTGCCGTGGCCGAACTGGCCTTTGCAACGCGTATGGGACGGGAAAACCTGCTTAAAAAAGCTTTGCTGGGTCTCGATTATGACTACATCCTGCTTGACTGTCCTCCTTCGCTGGGGCTGTTGACCGTCAACGCCCTGACCGCAGCGCACAGCCTTCTGATCCCGGTTCAGGCAGAATATTATGCGCTGGCGGGGCTGGAACTGATCCAGCAGACGATGCAAAGCGTGCGGGAGGCCCTCAATCCATCGCTGTCTCTTCTGGGGGTTCTCCTGACTTTTTACGATAAACGTAAGTCTCTGAATCGGGATGTGGCCGAGGGGCTGCGGGAAAGTTTGGGGGATATGCTGTTCTCTACCTGCATCCGCGACAATGTCGCTCTGGCCGAAGCACCCAGTAATGGCAAGAGCATTTTTGAGTACCGGGCGAAGTCCTTTGGCGCACAGGATTACGGCGCTCTTGCCAACGAGTTCCTTGCACGCACAAGAAAAATATGATTATTTTTCTATATTAAAAAATAATCATAGTGATATATGAAAATATGGAGATATGAATATGGGCCTTGGCGAACGAGGAAAGCACCGTATCGAGGGTAATGCTTTGAAAGTAAATGAACTTTTCAAACCGACTGAGACTACCGGTCCGGCTGCATCAGGAGAGTCCCCTGTGGAAAAAGCCGAAATACGTCCCGTTGGCAGGCCAAAGGGAGAGGCCGTCAAGGTCAAGTCCTTTGCCTTGCCTGTTGGCCTGAATCAGCGTTTGCGCCGCTTTGCTTTTGAACAGGAGCGCTCGGAGGTTGATGTCGTGCGGGCGGCACTGGAAGCCTATCTTGATGCGCAGGATAGATAAGTGCTTGTGCAAAATATAGTCAACAAATGAGCTTGAGGAATAGAAATGAATGCAGCAATTTATTATCCTTCAATAAATTTTAGAGATAAGAATTGGGTTTTAGGAGCCTCGCTCTTATGGGATAAAATATATCGCATTGTTCCAGAAGGTATAGAGTGTGAAGATCATCCAGAATTAAAGCCTCTTATTGAAACTGGCGATATCGGTGCAGTCCTACGGCCTCAATATAGAGAAGAAGTAGCGGATAAAGTCCTGGCTGAAATTGAAGAATCACGTGCAGCAGCTTTTGTACTAAGTGATGAAGAAGAGTATACACGCCTTCATTTAGAAAAACTTGATGTAAAGCTAAGAACTATTCTTGATGAATATTGTCATAAAGAGCAAAATTGGTATGGAGTTCCAACAAATTTTTCTACTCACTATATGTGTTGCCTTGCATACACAATGGCCGAAAAAAATAATCTAAATGTTATTTCTGATAGCTCAGGGGCATGGACAAGTGAATCTTGGTTTAGGTATGATGGTAATATTGAAATATATAATGATGAATCTTGTATGGATTCAATATTATCAGTTTTCTCTATCCCTGAGATTTCTCCTTATAATTTTTCAGCATGTAGTTCTGAAAAGATTATTAAATTAAGAGATAAATATAGGGATGAAAGATCATTATTTATGAATAAGATTATTGATGTCTATAAAAATTTTTCAAAGATACAAAATCCCGACATAGCCAATGATTACATCCAACACGAAAAAGATGAATTTGATCGAGCAGTAAAAGATTACAGAAAAATTATTTCAGAGAATTTCACTAACAGACTATTAGGGAGCGTTTCTGTTCTAATTCCGATAGCGACAACAGCACTGCCTTTATTTTGTAATAACTTGATTCCTAATTCCATGGCGCAATATTTACCTTTTGGAGGAGCTATTCTTGCATATATTTGCTATCTACGTCAAAAGAATAATTATAAAGTCCCTAATGAAAGCTTATCCTATTTATTCTCTTTGCAGAATGAATGGAAAAATTTATCTGCTCATGACTACGACAACAGACTTTTTTGTGATATGAAGGAGTTTATATATGACTAAGTACATTATTTTTTTATTCTCTTGAGAGAATAGCTCAACATGCATCCATGCTTTCAAACAATGCTCATTTTTTTGCAGAGCAATGTCCCCGGCCATACCGAAAGCATACCCCGCTGTGCGCTCGGCATAGCGCTTCCAGTTCCTGCCAGTAGGCTTTTCCCGAATTTCAGGAGCACAGTGAAATATGGCCCCCATGACGGCATCATGGCTATGGCCATTGGCACGAAGGCGCAGGGCAATCATGGCGTCCACGCGGGAGTAATCCTCAATGGTTAAATGCCTGCGAATATCTTCCAGGTGTGCCCAGTAGGCGGAGACGGCGTCGCCGGGGTCTCTGCTCTGAGGATATGCACGCCTTACGCGCGTAGTCTGGCTCTGTTTTTCGGCCTCGACGTACTCTCCTTCAATCCGGCGGGAAAGCAGGAGAGCCTTGCCGCACTGGCGCCTCTCCGTAAACAGCAGCCGTACTTCCGGATAGGTTCCATCGTCGCGACGATGCTTCGGCTTGCGATTTTCAAAGCCCGGTGCACGGTGCGGGTGAATGCAGCCGCAGATATTTTTGTCGCCATACTTCCGGTTCAGCTGCTCGGTAAGACGATTCCCCACGTCTTTGTCAAAGCGGCTCCCCAATTTGGGAATCGTTAGCAGGCATTGAAAGTTTCCCGGCGAGCTTTCCAGTATGACCGCAGGACGATAACCATCCTTTTGCAGCCGTATCAGGCTTTCTGCCGACATATCATCCACAAGAATATGGTGCTTGTTCTCGGACAGGGGGGTATAGTAGATGTTCTCGCCGCGTTGCTGGAGCCGGAGCATTTCCGGGAGATGGCAAGCAATTTCCTCCGGCGTAAAACCTCGCGTGATGCCGCCTTGCTTGTCGAGAATAAATGTCTTTTTCTCTCCGTTCAGCTCCATTCTGATGCAGGTAACGCGGTAGCGATCCGCATCCACGGCGTCAGCATAGCGCTGGAAGGCTTCCAGAGCGGCAAGCCCTTTCGGCTCTGGGGCTGCCGTCGGCATGGGGGCGGGGGTGTGTCTGTTTTCCTCCAGGGCAGAACGATGACGCCACATGGCGGCCTGCCGATTCAGCCCCTGGGCGCGCAGCCATGCTTCAAAGCGCAACTTCCGCCATTTGTTTATCTGTCTGCTCCGGCGCAGCAAAAGCCTTTCTCTTTTCTGCTGCACCTTCAGGCAATGCCGGGCAATGTTCAAAACAGATACCCCATAGCGGGCAAGGCGGGAGAGAGCACTTTGTCTCTGTTCCCTCTGACGCTGCCGCAAAGCTGCTTCCGCCCGTTTTTTGTCCTCTTTTTCTTGTTGTATCTCGGCACAATGCTGTTGATAGTCGTGCCATTCTTTCGTCACAACAGCACTGACAGGCTCCGGGGTATGAGGCTGCCGTGCCGGATATGTTCCCGCAATAAACGGCCCCCATCTGCCGATCAATTTTTTCAAACTGAAAGACCTGTCTACCGAGGAAGCCTTTACGGCAATCTCTCCTACCCAGATGACGGCCCCGGAACCTTTTTTCTCGAAGCGCAAGCCGACTTCCGCGAGCCGTGCGTGCATCTCCTCCCATGATGCGGCATTTTGCATAATGGCATGTCCCCGCTCCTGCGCGATACGTTGCGCTGACTTCTCTCCAGTAGCGCACTCCCTGTCCTGTGCACCAGCGCGCGGTTTTATGTCCCGCACAAGGGAGCGACGTTGGGCTATCTCTCCATTTTCCAGCATGACGTAGCGGGCATTTTTTTCACTGTGCTATCCCTGCTTATGTTCAATACGCGCAAGGATTTTATGGGCTTCTTCGATGTCAAAGCCACGATGCGGCTGTATGACCTTGCCTGTCTCAGCGTTCATGCGATTAACAGCAATATGAAGATGATAATTGTCCGTATTGTGATGTAGCGCGTAGATAGCCTGATGTCCTTCCAGCTCCATTCCGGCCAAAAAAATATCCACGATTTCGTCAACCTGTTCTCGCGTAGGCTGCTCTCCTTCCTGCCAGGAAAAAATCCAGTGCTGTACTGGCATCTTGCTGTGGACGCTTTCACGGGCCAGCGCGATCATCTCGACCTTTTGCCCAACATGTGTCGATGTCAGAAAATTTTTTCCTCCCGCATGCTCGACCTTTTCCTGTGGTTTGCGGTCGTGTGGAAAACGGATGTAGTCCACCAAGTCGCCTATTTGCCATGCTTTCGGTCTGTTAGGAGATGTGCGCTTAACTTTTTTAACGATCATGGCTATGCATCCCCATCTTCTCGATGACGGAAATCAGCAGACGCAAGGTTTGTTCCTGCTGCTCCAGTATCATCTTATTGGCCCCGGCCTGCCGCAGAGTTTCAAAGTTATGCTTGAGCAGTCCTCCAATACGGCGCAACTCCTGAATCATCATAGCGTCAGTCCGGGCAAGAAGGGGACGCCCGCCAAAAATCTTTCGGCGGATGTATTCGGAAGTGGACAAACCTGTGACCTCTACTTGTCTTTGAAAAGCACCTCGTTGCTCTGAGGTAAGGCGGAATGAGATCAATGCGTCGGCCTTGGGCTTGTGCTTACTTTTTTTGCCTTTCATGCCTTTTGCCTTTGGAATGCGAGAAGCGCAGCGCCGAGCATTCCGGGAGTCCAGAGGGCGCAAGCCCTTTGGCAGGATGGTAGTTGTGTAATACAACTACCATCCTGCCTCGAAAAACCCCTATCGTGAAGTGGCCTGTTTTTATACATGGGAAAATTTCTGGTAGTCTGGCAGACAAAGCTCAACAGGAGGAATGCGTTATGGCCAAGTTTGCCAATATTCGCCCGGAGCAGATAAACAAGGCCAGGCGGATGCTTCAGGATCTGCCGGAAAAGACAGAACGCAAGACGCGACAGGAAGCGGCTCTTTTGCTGGAAAGTGACCTGCGCAAGGCATTGAAAAAAGGCTATGGCCCCAAAGAACTATGTACCCTTCTCAAAAACGAGGGAATTATCATCCCGACCTATCTGATCAGGCAGTTCTGCTCCGAGAATGATGAGAGTTTGTCCGTCCCCTTTTCGGATATTGATAAAGCAGAGGATAGTACTATGTCTTCCCCAGAAGGTGTGGAGCTTCCAGAACAGTTAGGCGTTGTAACAGGCTAGGAGAGGAGCTTTCTATCCAACGCAACTAGGCGATGTTTTAGAAGGACTTTTATTGAGATAAGTAAAAAAACTCTTCATAATAGATGGAACTCCCTGCTATGAAAAGTGGTAAGCGTATTCCACAGTTTATGGCAGGTAGTTGACTATGTTACTTATAGTTTTTTCAACTTTTATTTGGCTACTCCCGAAAAGCTAACATGCTGCTCACCTTATTTATCTGTTTTTTTTGGGGGGGGGAGAAAGTCTGCACAGACTCTTAAAAAAGTTCTTTTCTATAAAAAATGGCCACTGTCCAAGGCTCCCAGAGTATGGTACATAAGCGGTATTCTTTACCGTTTTTCATCCCTCTAGGAGGCCAAGATGGAGACCGTACGCCTGAGCAAGCAACACCAAAAAATTTTGAAAATGCTCCTTGACGGTAATTCGCTCAAAAAAAATAAGCAGTTGCCTTGGTATTAAAATCGGTACGCTCTATCAGCATCTGGCAGAGATTCGTAAGAGGATGTCGCATCACTCCTCCGTGAAGGTATTGTTTTCGTATAGAAATATACCATGCCAAAACGCTGCCATCGCGGATATGGGATTTACTTCGAGAGGAAAAGAAGTATTTTTACTAATTCTTGAATGGTTTAGCAATAGGCAGATTGCTGAACAACTTTCCATATCTTCAAGTGCTGTAAAACGGCATAGAGAAAAAATGCTTTTGCAAAATGGATGCACATCAATGATGGAGCTCGTTGCGAAATATCTTCGTCTTTGCGAGCTTCATAATAGTGGATTGAGCCATGAAACATTATTCCCCAGATGACTTCCTGACCCTGAAACAACTTGCCAGGATACTAAAACTTGACCCTCGCACAGTGAAGAGGGTAGCCTCGCAGCTCGGCGGCAGGCGCATGGGACAGTGCTGGCGTTTCAACTGGGGAGCAGTGTTGGAGTTTTTTCATGCCGACATTGAGACCAGACAAGGGAGGCCGCTGGCTGGCCCGCGTGGTGCTGGACGGAAGACAGATCGCCTGCAAAATGTTCCCTCCCGGAAAAAAATTCGGGCCGCAATGGCGGGCCGCAAAAAAATGGGAAGAGGAACAGTTTGCAAAGGCAGTTCAGGAACAGGAGATCCGCACGGACTTGGAACGGCTTATGGCCTGGGGGAATGACTATCTCTCCCATGCCCAGCGAACCATGAGCCACAAGACCTATGTGGAAAAACAGCTTGTCATACGGGAGTTTTTCGACTTTTGTGGCAAGGCCGGGATTACCGCTCTGGAAGACATCAGCCCTTCACGGGCGTACCGCTTTTTGACCCGGATTTATGTGGCGAGAGGCGGAAACGTTGCCAACAAGTATCGCAAGAATCTGCTGGCCGCGTGGACGTGGGGTCTTGACTTCGTAGAGGATTTCCCACAAATAACCGCTCCGTTCAGGAAGATTCCTCCATTTGCCGTTCCGCGTAGTGAACGCTACGTTCCGCCGGAAGAGGACATCATCAAGGTGTTGCATCAGGCCAGAGGGCAGGATTTAATCATGCTGCTGACCTTGTTCTATACCGGAGCACGTCGCGGAGAAGTCTTTCGCCTGACATGGCAGGACGTGAACCTGATTGAAGGGAAAATCCGCCTTCTGGATCACAAGGCCGGGAGCGGCAAGGAAAGAGTTCGCTGGTTGAAGCTCCACCCGGAGCTGGTCAAGGCCCTGTCGTGGGGGTATGACTCCCGGCCTTGCAAGGTCGAAAATGTCTTCATGCAGTTGCAGTGCGACTCTCATCTTGGACAACCCTTTCGACAGCGCAGGCATTTTATGCGTGAACTATGCGAAAGGGCGGGAGTCAGGCCGTTCGGTTTTCATGCTATCCGGCACAAGAGCGCGGCCATTGCCTTTATGGAGCTGGGCCTGAATGCGGCCCAGATACTGATGGGACATTACCGGGACTAGGGGAGCGATAATATTGGCAGCGGGGACCAAGGCCGTCACCTGGGCGTAAGGCCGCGAAGGTCAAGGAATTTCGGGCGCGGAGGCCCAAAAACGAAAACGCGCGAACGTGCATCATTTCTGCACACGTTCGCGCGTTTTTTGCGCTTTTATTGGCAGCTGGCGAACTGCTTTCTATCAGTATTCCCGGCCGCTCCAGAGAACTTGTCCGATGACGCGGAAGGCATCGCGCTGCTGATCGCGGATATCCAGCTCCACAGGCGGATATGCCGGATTGGCGCTTTTCAGGACGATCTTTCCTGGCAGCATGTCGATGCGCTTCAAGTAGATGGCCTCTTCAAAGCCCACAGCGAAGATGCGGCCCAGACGTATCTCTGTTTTGCTCTGGTCGATCAGCACCACATCGTTGTTCATGATCTCCGGCTGCATGCTGTCGCCTTCCACGCGCATGAGGACCATGCTGTCCGGGTTCCCTTTTCGATACAGGAAGTCTGATCTAAAGGCATAGGACCTTTCACTGCACCCATCCGTCTGCAAGCTGCCCTGGCCAGCGGAAAGACGCGCCTCCACCATCGGGACCATTATAAGGTCCACGTCACAGCCTTGGGCATCATGCAAGTTTTCCTTGTTTTCATCTATCCGCATGGGACCTCGGCCAAAGAAAAGCCAATCCGCTGAAACCGAGTAGTTTTCGGCGATGATCCGTATCCAGGCATCCGGGATCTTGCCGCGCCGTCTGGCGTCATAGATAGCCTGGGAAGACACACCCAGCGGCCCGGAAAGTGCGGCTTCTGTAGGAACTCCAACGGCCTGGAGCAAGCGTGCGAGTATGGCTTGGGGGGTTGTATCTTTCATGCTCAAACCTACAACTAAGCATACAACCGCCGCTTTAAAGATTTTCTTTTTAAACTCAATTACTTGCAAAGTTTTTGAGAAAATCAAACTCACAACCAAGATTTTACGTTGACTATTCAAGCAAAATCTTGCAAGTATTTCTTGCGGACGGTTTGTTTTCTTACTCAAAAACAAACTAACGCCCTGCGGCCTCCCGGTCAACGTCTCGGTGGACATTGAAAATGGACCGGTCCTTCCACCTCAAGCCCCGTCATGGACGGGAAAGGCACCTCCTATGAAAAATCCCGTACGCACGCTCCTTCCCGATCCCACCGTAAAGCCGTCTCTCAACCTGCTGTATGGCCCCCCGCTGGAGGTCGCTCCCGAACACATCAAGTGCGAGTTCTGTAAAAAGTACCTGCATGCCTGCTGTGTTCAGGATTTTCTGGACAGCGCCAGGGAAGAGCTGAAGGCCTATTTCGGAAACTACGACTACACCATCCGGCGAGTGCCCGGCGCGGCCCGGAACAGCAAGTACGAGATACGCGCCAATTACACGCTGCGCGGAGAGCACCGGTATTTTGTGGACGGGCGCGGCCGCACGCCTGCCGAGGCCCTGCTTTCGGTCAATCAGATGCGGGAGTTTCTCCGCAAGCTGGCCATCCTTGCCTGAGCTGCTTTCCCACTGGCGGGCAGTGCCCGAGGCTGCCTGCCGGGAACGAAAACGGACCACGAGGACAGCATGAAACAAGCCTCCCTTTTTGACGGTTACGCCTCGCTGGCGGGAGCCATACCGTCCATCAAGGCCGCCATGCGCGAAGCCGCCAAAGCCCCGACTTGCGATGGCCGCAAGGCGTTGCCGGACATGATGAACGAGCTGGCCGTGCTGGCGGGCGTGAAGTTGACCAAGGGCAATGCAGCGGCCTTCAGCAAGGCAACGCTGGACAAGATGCTTTCGCCCTCGGACGCCACGCACCCGCCGTCCATTCTGGCGCTGCTGGCCTTTTGCCCGGCGGCACGCAATGCGGAGCCGCTGCGGGTCATGCTGCGCTGCGTGGGCATGGACATCATGACGGAAGAAGACCGCAAGCTGGCGGAATACGCCCGCACCCTGATCCAGCAAAAGAAGATGAAGAAACAGCTGCGCAAGCTGGAGGACGAACTATGAGCCTGACCTATGCCCAAAAGATGGCCCTGGGGGCCAAGCGTGCTCTTTATCGCCGCCGCTTGCAGGAAGTGCTGGACGCGCAGGGCCTGAACGGCGCGGCTCTGGCCCGGCAGCTGGGCATATCCGACGTAGCTGTGTACCGGACGCTGTCCGGCAAGCTGCACAGCCCCACAGTACTGGACTGGCTGCGTGCCCACGGCGCGCCGGAAAAATATCTTTGTGATCCCCGCACCCTTGACCAGTAAAAGGATGACCTGCCGTGGCCGCCATCGAACCCACCTACAGCGCGCAAGACCTGGCCCGCCTGCTGGGCGTCTCCGACCGCTGGATACAGCTGCGCGCCAAGCGCGAGGGATGGCAGGCGCTGCCCCGCACTGGGCGGGGCGGTGGCAAGCTGTGGGTGGTGTCTTCCATGCCTGCGGCAATGCGGGACAGGCTGGCCTCGGCCCTGCTGCGCCAGCCTGCCGTCATCAGCGGGGAAGGTGCAGTTTGCGCACCTATTGGCAGCAATATTTGCGCCCCTATTGGCACCGCCGGGAACGGTCCGGCCCTCTCCGACAGGGAACGTGCCATCGTGACGGCCCGTCTGGCCTTCTGTCGCGAGCTGGACCGCATCGCGCCTCTGGTAGGCAAAAAGGCCGCCGTGGCGCACCTGGTCACGTCGTCCCGGATGGGCGAGCTGTCGCCCGTCCTCACGGAACAGCTGGCCGTGGCCTTTGCCCGCCGCCGTGGTGACAGCCTGACCACGCGCACGCTTTATCGCTGGTATGCCGATTATCTGGCTGGCGGCGAGGCGGCCCTTGCGCCCAAGCGCACGGCAGCCAAGGCCCCCGCGTGGGCCTCCGAATTTCTTTTCCATTACCAGAAACCGCAGCACCCCACCGTGGCGCTGGCCCACGCCGAGCTGTGCCGGGCC
>ERZ773116.895-NODE-895-length-30727-cov-12.382173_pt1 | contig 30727 bp, 28 predicted proteins | sample MGYA00580563_ERZ773116 | MGnify/ENA primary metagenome ERZ773116 (study PRJEB29015, sample SAMEA2737864) | human gut metagenome | biome: human gut; feature: human-associated habitat; material: faeces | place: China | collected 2012 ... | reverse complement strand
TATGATAGGAGTCTCCAAAACTTTTGGTGGGAGTTCGATTCTCTCATCCCCTGCTAGACAGGCGTCAGAAACCTTGTAAAACCAAGGCTTCTGGCGTTTTTTGTTTGTGGAAAAACGAAATCCGTAATAATTACGGAACGAAAATCAAGGAGCAATATACTTCATGTATGAACTTAAGAGACAGTTTTCTACTGTTGAATACAGGGAGAAAACACATGTGTATCAGACAGGAGGTATATGATATGAAATTTTGGACAGTACAGAGGAGAGAATTGGTTGATAAGGCATTAAGGGAGGGAGAGTACCAGCCGGAATTGGAATTGAGCTATTATGTAGGTATAAAAGAGGAGCTGGGCGAACTGTACGAAACAATAAGAAATGCATTCTGTAATGTGAATGGAGTTGAGGTTCCAGGGCTTGTGTTTGCATTTACCAAGATGAAGGGAGATAAAGTCTCAGAGTTTTCGGACATTGATGATTTCCGTGCTTATATGAAAGAACATAAGGAGTCGATATTGTCGCTGTGGAAGTATTTCAAGACAAAGGACAGGGTGATAGTTGAGCTGGATGTTCCGGAGGATTTTAATCCTATATATGTAGATATAAATGATTTCCAGTTTCTCATGCCACCGTTGGTATTCCCTGCTCCATATACCCCTTGGAGTTATTGGGAGATTCTGGGAAATATCAATGATGGTGTGATAGGGGCTTCAATATACCCAAGTGGATTAGGTCAGGCCCATCTGCCATCCATCAAAAAAGAACATATAGTCGAGGTTTATGAGATGTTCGACATATAAGAAAATATGATGTAGACAGGGTCCGCGGCATATGCCGTGGACTTTATTCTTTATGAGCAAATTTTAACGTAATATGTTAATATAGAAAAAGAATAGAGATGACTGAGGTTGAGGAACTATGAGAATAATACACTGTGCGGATATCCATCTTGATTCAGCCCTGAGTGCACATCTTGGAAGAGAAAGAGCCAGAGGCAGAAGAAATGAGATACTTAACACATTCAGGAAAATATTCGGGTATGCTGCAGAGAATGACGTGCAGGCGGTAATAATAGCGGGGGATCTCTTTGATTCAGAGACAGTGTCTGCCACGACGATAAATGTTGTTCTGGGGGAGATAGCGAAGTATGCTGACATAGATGTGTTCTATCTGAGGGGAAATCATGACCCGGATGAAAGCTTATTTGCGGGGCGGAGACTCCCAGAGAATCTGTATTTATTCGGAGATGAGTGGACGCAGTATCAGCTTAAGGGATCACATATAGTGATCGCGGGCGCTGTGCTGAATGACGAAAACTGCAACAGCATATATGATGAACTCGAATTGGATGAGAACGATATAAATATTGTCACACTCCACGGACAGGAGCAGGAATATGGCAGGGCTCGCAACATGAATGATGTATGCCTGAAGAAACTCAGGGGAAGAGGCATAGATTATCTGGCACTGGGACATGTGCACGGAAGAAAGCTGGAAAGCCTTGATCACAGGGGATTCTACTGCTATCCGGGATGTCTGGAGGGCAGGGGCTTTGACGAGTGTGGTGAGCACGGCTTTATGGTGCTTGATGTGGATGAGAGGAGGCATACGGTTGAGACCGAATTTGTGTCATTTGCCTATAGAAGGCTGTTCGATGTGGAAGTGGACGTGACAGGGGCAGAGTCAAGCTCTGATGCGGCGGACATGATCGCAGACAGACTGTATCAGGAACTGCCGGGGACAATGGAAGATGAGTCCAGGGACATGGTGAGGGTATCCCTCACAGGCGCGGTAAATGTTGAGAGCGAGATAAACACGGATTATCTGACTAAGCAGTTTCAGGATTCGTTCTACTATATGGAGATCTTGGATCACACGGATTTTCAGGTGGATTACACGAGGTATATGAATGATGCGTCCCTCAAGGGCGAATTCGTGAGGAAGGTCATGGGGCAGGATATGAGTGAAAATGACAAGGCATATGTGATCCAGACAGGACTCAGGGCTCTTGCGGGCGAGGAGATATTTTAAGTATGAGATTGATATCTTGTTATATAGATGGATTTGGCAAATTGAATAACATGGAAGTCCAGTTCGAGGATGGGATAAATACATTTGTCCAGGATAATGGCTGGGGTAAGTCGACTCTTGCTGCTTTTATCCGGGTCATGCTGTATGGCTTCGACGGTGAGACGAAGAGAAATGACATTGAGAATGAAAGAAAAAGATATCGCCCGTGGTCGGGGGCTGCCTATGGCGGAGAACTGGTATTTGAGAGCAGGGGCAGAAACTACAGGGTTCAGAGGACATTTGGCGCGAAGAAGAGCGATGACAAATGCGTGATATACGACGAGGCGACTCATGCTGTAACAGGAATGTTCACGGATAAGCTTGGGGAGGAGCTGTTTCATGTGGATTCTGCGTCATTTGTGAGAAGTATGTACATAGGGCAGGATGACTGCCGGACCTGGGCGACGGATGGGATAAGTGCTAAGCTTGGTAATATCGCTGACAGCACGGATGATATAAGCAATTATGAGAATGCCAGACAGATACTGAAGAATGTTATAAACAGGCAGTCGCCAACCAAGCGGACGGGGGAACTGTACAGGAGAAAATATGAGCTTGATGGGATGCGTGAGCAGGTCAGGGAGCTTGATGGAATAGACAGAAGTATAAATGAGCTGAATAAAAATATCCGTGAGATAGAAATGCAGAATCAGAACCGGATGGGACGACAGCGTGACAGTAAATATATCATGACAGGATTTTGTGCGTTGATCGCAGCACTTCTATCTCTGGGAATGTGGAAATTTATGCTTGGAATAGAAGAACCTGACGATATGGCTATGATTATATTTGTTGTATGTGCAGGTATGTTTTGGGTACTCGGAATCTACTACATTATACGCGGGATAAATGAAAAGATCAGGCACAGGAAGAATAAGGTGGAAGAGCCGGGGGATGCCGCTGATGATACCAGATCGGACGGATCAGATGATATATATACAGCCGATGACGAATCCGATATGGATGAGGAGATGTCGGTCTATATGGCAGAAAACATGAGACTTGGCGAGTATGCCAGGGAACTGGCGGAGCTCAAGCTTCGAAGACAGGAGATATCTGCTGTGAAGGCATCGTTGGCGGATAAGAAAAAGGCTTTGGAAGACGATCTGCACAGATACGAGCTCAACGTAAAGGCGTACGAGCTGCTGGGGGAGGCCAGGGATACATTTGCAGTGGGACATTCGGTGCCAGTCATGGAGGCATTTGACAGGTATTATGAGTGCGTTACAGGAGAGCATGCAGGAAATGTACAGGCGGCCCCGGATATGACAATCAGGTACAGAGAGCAGGGAATGTACAGGGATTCTCAGACCTTGAGCTCGGGACTGGCGGATATCCTCGGAGTGTGTGTAAGAGTTGCAATAGTGGACAGCATGTATCAGGATGAAAAGCCGATGCTCATAATGGATGATCCATTTGTCAATCTTGATGACAGAAATATGGCGGGGGCGAAGAAATTTGTGGAGAAGATATCGGAAAAATATCAGATATTGTATTTCACATGCAGCCAAAATCGTGTACTATAGATACATAATAAATACTCAGGAGGAAGTATGTTGAGGACAATAAGGAAGGGATTGTATAAGTCGAATAACGTAAGATTTCTTGCTCTGCTCATCGCTGTGGCATTTGTTCTGCTGACGGAGATGGCGTGTGTGGGGAACATGACGGCCAAAGCGGAGACTGCAGGGGATGTGGCTGCATCTGTATATGCGGATACGGAGGCTCCGGGGGTGGCGACGCCTACCAGCGTGGTGGAGAAAACAGCACTTAAGATGAACAGCAGTACGTATGTGTTTACGAACTCCACCGATGGCATGTTCAGACTCAGCTTTGCGGAGGGCGAGAGTTACTTCATTGGTTCAGGTGAGGACAGTGATACGCTTATCACATATGCACTGATAAGATATAACTCCAAGTTTTATCTTGTCGCAGCGGATGACAGCGATGCAAATGTGCAGTATAACGGAAGCTACACAGACACCAGCTTTGAGATGCTGAAGTCAGCGAATTATAATTCTTCAAGCAGATATGTCAACATGAGTGTTAAGAGCGGCAATACCATAGAGCTCAAAAAGTTTACATTTGCCAGGGACTATTCTGTAGCTCTGACAGGATATTACAATGGAGTGTATTATACCGAGGGCAGTCCGGCGACAGGACTGTTCACAAGATCCGGGTACTGTGATTACTTTGTGAGTGGCAAGGCTGTTGTGGGGGATGGCTGGTACAAATATGGCAGCAGTTCACCGGCAGGGGAGCTTGTTGACGCGGATATATCCGGAAGCATGTCTGGAAATGATGTGAAGTATATCCAGCTTTTTGATGGGCATGTTGTGAGCGCTTATCACGGCAATTATTTCTACAGCTATAATGGAACAGTCAGGATCACCGTCAAGAATAAGGCGGTCATGGTAAATAATATAAAAGTCCTGTTTGACAAGAATGGAAATGCGTACAAGGGACTCAGAACAGAAAATTCCAGAGTGTACTACTACGAAGCGGGTATTCCGGTCAAGAACGTGGTGAAGCAGTTTGGAGAAGACTATTATTACTTTGGAAGTGACGGCGCTGCGGTGAGATCGACCTGGATCACATCAGGAAACTGCGTGTATTATTTTGCGGTGGACGGCAGGGCAGTAAGGCGGATGCAGTCGGGAAGACTGTACCAGTATTCGTCGGGGAAATGGACCAGTACGGCAACCGGTGTATACGAGGTAAACAGAAGATATTATTACTTTGTGAACGGTGCGAAGAGCAACGTCACGAAGTGGTATGAGATCTCAAGGGATAAGAAGTATTACATAAGAAACGGAGAGGCAACCTATTTTGTACAGGTGGACGGCATAAGATACAGATGTCAGAAGGTGGCGAGCGAGGGCGGCTGGACGGCTGCGGTGAATGCGTGGATACCTTCATTTGGACATGTTGTGCTCCACACGGACAGCACGGGAATGTCTGATGCGATATATTACAGATCTACACATACTGTATCGGGATATGCAGACACGTACAGAGTATTCTCGAATAACAGATGGATAGTAAAGAAAAATTCTGTGGTGAGACTGCAGGGCAACTGCAGTTACTTTGGTAAAACAGGTAAGGCTGTCAGAACAAAGGGCTGGCAGACGATTAGTGATTACAGTGCGGCTTATGTAGGCGATGAGGGAACTGTAACTGAATATGTGTATTATGACGAGAGTACAGGATATTCCGAGTACAGAAGTGGCAAGCTGCTCAACGACAAGTCTGAGGGTCTTAAGAACGCCAAGATCAACAACAAGAAGGTGTATTATTTCAGCGATGCAAATGGACGCTGCAGTAAACTCACGAAGATAGTAGTGGGTGATGTGGAGTATGAATTTGACAGTTGGGGAAGATGCTTCAAGACAGATTCGATAAGCTGGGATTTTGATGAATGGATGAAGAGGGTTGTCAATGAATATCTGGGCAAGACAGGAATCTACTGCAATGTATTTGTGGCAAATGCGCTTAGATACGCAGGCAGCAGCACTCCGGGAAGTGATATGTCAGTCAAGTACACTGACTTTGCAAATGGCGGATTCGTGATCAGTTCATCAAATATATGCTCAGACTGGGCACTCCGCAAGGTCATCGCCAAGGCGATTCTGGCGCAGAATGGAAGCTGGGGTGAGGCGACGGATTACGAGCTCACAGCGGACAGGGAGGACTTCTCATACGATGCGCTCCTGCCTGGTGATATAGTTGTCTACTATACGAATGGAGAGCCGACCCATGTCGGAATCTATTTTGGAAAGTTCTCTTCAGCGACTGCACTTAAGCAGTATCTGAGAAAGCTTGGAGTTCCGGCTTCGGCATGTGAGGCATATGTGCATGACTGGGGTTCTAACAGCGGAAATATGCCTGAATACTGGATCATTCAGGGTGGAATGGGCAGCAGCGATCAGGTCTATATAAGCAATTCTGCATATGATCTGTCGGGACAGTATGCCATGAAGATAATTCATGTGAGACATTAGAATGTAGAGAGATTGACATAAATGTACAGGGAACTGTGCATGATAACAAAGAAAACACCATATATGAATACGGTGAGTGGATACCTTATATGGATCCTCTTTGCTGTAGTCGTATATGGTGTTTTTGTATTTGTTGATATAGTTAAGCCTGCAGGTTTGACATGAGCGATCCCGCCATCAGTCCTCCTCGGACAGTTCCTCCCATTTTGTGTAGAGCTCGTTGAGTTCTGTGTCGGCTTCGTTCCTCTGCTTTGTGAGGTCGTTCAGCAGACCGACATTTGTGGCGTTCTCAGGAAGAAGAAACTGTTCATCGATCTCTGCGATCCTGTTCTCAAGTTCCTCGATGGATGCCTCAAGCTTTTTCAGGTCATTTGCCTTCTTGCGCTGCCTTGCCGCCTCAGCTTTGCTTTCCTGCCATGAGAGCTTGGCCTGTGAGACAGCGGGAGCGGTCTGGGCCGGTGCGTCAGAGACTCCGCTTATTGGAGTGAATGGACTTCCTGAATCTGTGGAATACGTTCGGTGGGTATCGTAGTAATCGTAATTGCCTATATAGCTTGTGAGCTGTTTGTCCCTTAACTCGATGATCCTTGTGGCCGTCTGGTTGATGAAGTATCTGTCGTGAGATACATACAGGACAGTGCCGGTGTAGTTCCTTATGGCATTCTCCAGGATCTCTTTTGATGTGATATCCAAGTGGTTCGTCGGCTCATCCAGAATAAGAAAGTTGGCGGAAGAGAGCATCAGTTTGGCAAGGGACACACGTCCACGCTCGCCACCTGACAGATCCTGTATCCTCTTGAACACGTCCTCACCTGTGAAGAGGAATGCCGCAAGGACATTACGGATTCTGGTGTTGGACAGATCAGGGTAGGCGTCGCTTATCTCGTCGAATATGGTGTTGGACATCGTGAGTACCTGATGTTCCTGATCGTAGTAACCGATCTTGACGCGTGATCCAAGTATGATAGCTCCGGCATCTTTGGATACAAGCCTGTTGATCATCTTCAGTATGGTTGTCTTTCCGGTTCCATTTCCACCTATCAGGGCGACGTGTTCGCCACGTTTGATATCCATATCTATTCCTGAGAACAGATTATTGTCGCCAAATGATTTGGAGAGTCCTTCGATCGTAAGAACATCCTCGCCGCTTAAGACATTTGGCTCAAGAGTGATCCTCATCTCGGATGCAACCTCGGTTGGCTTGTCGAGACGTTCTATACGTGAGAGCATCTTCTCACGGCTCTCTGCACGTTTGATGGACTTCTCACGGTTGAACTGCTTGAGCTTCGTGATGACCTCCTCCTGATGCTTGATCTCCTGTTGCTGGTTGAGATATGCCTTCATCATGTTCTCACGGATCTCTGCACGCTTTTGTGCGAAGTAGGTGTAGTTGCCATTGTATACCTGGCTGTGGCCATTGTCGAGCTCGACTATCTTGGTCACGATCTTGTCGAGGAAATAACGGTCGTGGGAGACGATGATGACGCTTCCCTGGTAGGATGACAGGAAGCCCTCAAGCCATGAGATGGATTCCATGTCCAGATGGTTTGTCGGCTCATCGAGGATGATGATATCCGGCTTCACCATGAGGAGTCTGCCGAGTGCAAGTCTTGTCCTCTGGCCACCGGACAGAGAGTCCGTGTGGCGGTCATAATCCTCCTTGGAGAAACCTAGTCCTTTGAGAACTCCATTTGCCTCGCTCTCACAGCTATAGCCGTTCTTATATTCGAATTCGTGGGTGTAGCGGTTGTAGAGCTCCAGAGATCTCTCGAGCTCCTCACCGGTCTGTTCAGCCATGGTGTGTTCCAGTTCGCGCATCCTGTCCTGAAGCTCAAGGATAGGCTTTAGTGCATCCATCATGACACCGCGGACAGTAGTGTTGTAATTGCTCTCCTGATACTGGGACAGATAGCCGATGGTCCTGTCCTTTGACACTATGACCTGACCGGAGTCAGCACTTTCCTCACCCATTATTATCTTGAGAAGAGTGGTCTTGCCGGCGCCGTTTATGCCGACTATAGCCATTTTCTCCTTTTCCTCAAGATGAAAAGAAATATTGTCCAATATAACATCTGTGCCAAATGCTTTGCAGATGTTCTGACAGTCTAAAATCATAATTTAACCTCTCATTTGTGTTCTAGCCTTTTAATTATATATACAAGACTTTACTTTCGCAAGAAAATGGAGTGGATTTTATACTATAAGGGTGGAATTGCACTGTTTTTAATAAAATGTTCATATTATTTTAAGCAAAATACACAATTATTGTGATATACTAGATAAAGATATGCGTGGATATAGGAAAGACGCCGCAGGGCGGATTGATATATAATTACAGAAAAGGAATGATGGAATGGATTATAGCATCTATGACTATAATAGTGACGAGAAGCTTCTTCAGGAACAGGAGATAGAGGAGATCAACAATGTGAAGATGAGTCTGCTCAACACTCTTGTCACGAAGCTGAACAATGCGGGAATATATTTTAACAGTACATCGAGAATCAAGTCAGAATCGTCACTTCTGCACAAGCTGGAGACTGGTAAATACTCCATGCAGGAAGGTGGAAGAAAGATTCAGGATATCATAGGTATACGAATCAACCTGTTCTATCTGGAGGACATGGATATATGTGAGAAGATACTTGAGGAGACGTTTCTTCTGGACAATTGGTCCAAGACGAAGAATGAGGAGAACAAATTTGAGGCACAGAAATGTAACGGTGTGTTCAGGATACCGAGCAAATATCTGCGAAACATACCTGCAAGTGTGTGGAACAAGCCATTTGACCAGACATTTGAGGTACAGCTCAGGACGGTGCTCTTCGAGGGTTGGCATGAGATAGAGCATGAGATGAGATATAAGTATAAGCTGGGTTCTGATTCCAAGGAGACCGATCTGTGGACCGGACATGAGGATCTGTCCAGAGTCATGAACAGTATCATAGCCAATCTGGAGCTGTGCGACTGGTCTATCATGCAGATTTTCAACAGTATTCACGACTCACAGTACAAGGAGAAGAACTGGGAGAATGCCATAAGAAGCAAATACAGGCTCAGGATCACGCAGGATCCGCTTAAGCCTGAGCTCAGGGAATATCTGGACAATAATCCGGATATTGTGGCGCAGTTCCATGATGTGAGCAAGCGTGAACTGGTGGAGATACTGCTCAACAAGAAGTATCACAAGGAGCTGACTCCTGACAGAGTTATTTATCTGATCAACAAGGAGATAGTCCACAACGAGTATATATCAAGGCTGCTTGACAAGGAGCAGTTCGTTCCAGCGGTCAGACCAGAGGTGAAGACTGAGATAAAGCCTATGGTTCCGAATGTTGTGTACAGCCACAGGGTAGGAATACCTGCGGCGGGTTATGACAAGGCGTGTGAGATCATATACAAATGGGTCAGAGAGCACATCAGTATGGTGTTCCCACAGATGCCCGAGGAACTCACGAGTGTGGATTATTCCACCATAGGATATAAGGTATATATAACATATGAGGCCGGTGAGTTTCATATGGATTTCCAGCACATAAGCAATTCAGAGGCTGGTGCTATATGGCATGTGACAGTGGATATGGTGAGTGCCGGGGATATATATGATGTGAATGTGGAGAACATATGTGAGACCATCAACGTCAAGGAGAGAAGATACAGCAGGCCAAAGTTCATGAAGGATATGTTCAATCAGGTTGGCTTTGTAGACGCCGGGATAGTCATGGAGGAGGGATCAAGCCCTGAGGAGATCAGCTATGACAAGCTGAATGCGATTGTTGAGAGCCCTGACAGATATATGCCGATCATAGTCATAGTGAAGCCGGATGAGATACCAGACTGGGCGATAGACTGTGATGGATATATACTCAGAACGGATATGCTGAAGAAGACCCTCAACGGTTTGTGTCATGTATATCTGTGCAGTGGAGACTGCAAGAAGCGCTACGAGGAGGAGTACGGTAAGGAATCCGTGGATGGTGGAGTTATGATGTGGGAGAAGAACAGTAACTACCCGATATTCTACTCCATGGATATCATCAACCAGAGCTTCTTCGAGGAGGTAAACCACAGCATCAATGAGAATGTGGAGTACGAGAAATCCTTCAGATATTCGCTGAGAGAACAGGTTCACGATGAATATCTGAAATAACACAGAGGTAGGCAGACCATGAAGAAATGGTACAGGATAGCAGCCGTAGTGGTTGTCATGGTGGCTGTGATTGCTATGGTCATCATATCAGGCGTGAGACGGTCAGGTGAAAGTGAATATACAAGGAACACGATCACCATGGGAACGGCTGCGTCATTTACAGTGTATGGAAGCCATGGCAGTGAGAATATAGACGGGATGCTGAAGCTCATAGACAGCCTGGACAAGGATGTGCTGTCATGGCGCTCAGCTGACTCTGAGATATACAGGGTGAACAACACATATAAGCCTGATGAGGATATCACGGTGAGCAGCGAGCTTGCGGGTGTGCTGAAGCAGACGCTTGACATATCGAGGGCTCATGACGATCTGCTGGATATCACCATACGGCCTTTGGCGGATGTGTGGGGGATAGAAGATGGCAGGACAGAGATTCCATCACAGGCGGATATAGACAGTGCACTGAGGCTGGTGGATGTGTCAAAGGTAAGTGTGGATGGCGATACGTTAAGGATATCAGAGCCTGGTATGATGCTTGATCTGGGAGCAGTCGGCAAGGGATATGGCTGTGACATGGCAGCAGAGTATCTCAAGGGTACTGATGCGGTCGGTGCATGTGTGGCCCTGGGCGGAAGTATAGTCGTATACGGAAGCAAGCCTGATGGTACAGCCTGGAAGGTCGGTGTCAAGGATCCGAGAGCTGGAGAGGGAACGACCATGGGTGTCATAAGGTTTGGCGATGGGGAGACGGCATTTGTATCCACATCGGGAGATTATGAAAAGTATTTTGAGCAGGATGGCAGGAGATACCACCACATACTTGATCCCCGGACAGGATATCCGGCATGGAATGGCACTATAGCGGCCACGGTAGTGTGTGATAACGGACTGACCAGTGACGCCTTGTCCACACTGTGTATGCTGATGGATAAGGATAAGGCTATGAAGACCATTCAGGAGTATGGTGCGGAGGCCGTCATCATAGATGAGGATAAGAATGTGTATGTCAGTGAAGGCCTGAAGGACCGATTCACCATAATGGCAGAAGACTATAAATTGGCAGAGTGATGTGAAGATATGGCAGGATGGTTTAGAAAAAAAGATCTGATATTGTGTGTAGTCCTTTTAGTAGCGGGAATTATATGCTGGCTTGTCATGCGGCTTGTGCTTCCGACGGGCAATACCGCGGATGTGTATATAGATGACAAACTGGTGCAGACCATAGACATGACAGTCGACGATACCTATGAGTTTAACACGGACAGGGGCAGCAACACTGTTGTGGTTGAATCTGGGAAGATCCGTGTCAGTGATGCGGACTGTCCGGATAAGGTGTGCGTGGATATGGGCTGGAAGAGCAGGAGAGGAGAGACGATAACATGTCTTCCACACAAGCTTGTCATAGAGATACAAGGTGGCGGGGAAAGAGATATAGATGTGCAGTAGAGATAAAAATGATCAGAAAAGTTCAGAGACGGCGGTGGATAGAATGCATGGCTGGAGTACAAAAAGGATCACATACACAGGTATGTTCGTGGCCATAGCCATGGTATTTTCCTATCTTGAATCCATGATCCCGGTGAATATAGCTGTTCCGGGAATCAAGCTGGGACTTGCAAATATGGTCACCATAGTTGTCATGTACAGGCTGAGGATATCAGATGCGTGGATAGTGTCACTGGTGAGAGTGGTGCTGTCATCGCTGTTGTTTGGCAATATGACGGTTATGGTATACAGCATGGCGGGAGCGGTGTTGTCACTTCTGGTCATGACGCTTTGCAGGAAAAAGGATCTGTTTGGTCTCCTTGGAACGAGCATACTAGGCGGAGTGAGCCACAACGCAGGGCAAATAGCAATGGCAGCACTTCTCATGAAGAGTGGCAATATCATGTTGTATATGCCGGTGCTGTGCATATCGGGAACTATAGCCGGTGTGTGCATAGGCCTGGCGGGAACCATGCTTGTCAGAAAGCTTCCGTCCATAGAATATTAGAATGATATCCGAATGAATTTATAAATGATCACATGTAAGATACAGAAAAAACATAAGTGTCTATATCTTATATGTGATCGTTTTTTATGCGGATAAGCAGAAGAATTTCCATATTTTAAAATGATAATATATCCCCATTTAGGTTGTTTTTGAGGGCTTAAAGCGTTATTATATAGGGAGATTTTTTTAATAAAAATATATAAGGAAAAGAGGTAGAACATGGGTTTGTTAACATTTCTGGGCGGAATTCATCCATATGAAGGCAAAGAATTGTCAATGGAAAAGCCTGTCAGAGAATACCTTCCAAAAGGTGACTGCGTGTACCCGCTGAGTCAGCATATAGGGGCACCGGCCACACCTATAGTGAAGAAGGGCGACAGAGTCCTGGTTGGTCAGAAGATTGCGGAGACCAGTGGCTTCGTGTCAGCGAATATACATTCATCCATATCGGGAAAGGTCAAGGCGATCGAGCCGAGATATGTGCCTGGTGGATCAAAGGTTGAATCAATAGTTGTAGAGAATGATGGCCTGTTTGAGGAGATCGACTTTGCAGCAAATGTAAAAGATCTGTCCACTCTGTATAGAGAGGATGTGAAGGAGATCATCAAGGAGGCCGGAATAGTAGGAATGGGCGGCGCCGGTTTCCCTGCAAATGTCAAGCTGTCCCCGAAGAACGAGGATGCGATCGACTACATAATAGTAAATGGCGCAGAGTGTGAGCCATATCTTACTTCGGATTACAGAAGGATGATGGAGGAACCGGACAAGCTGATACTGGGACTTGAGATATGTATCAATCTGTTTGATCATGCAAAGGGAATCATCGCCATAGAGGATAATAAGCCTGAGGCAATAGAACTTCTCAGGGATAAGGTAAAGGACAATGACAAGATCGAAGTCCATGTGATGAAGACTAAGTACCCTCAGGGTGCCGAGCGTCAGCTCATATATGCTAACACTGGAAGATATGTCAACTCCAAGATGCTTCCAGCGGATGCTGGATGTATAGTTCACAATGTTGATACCATCGTGTCCATATATGAGGCAGTTATAGAGGGAAGACCACTCTACACAAGGATAGTCACCATAACAGGTGATGCCATAGAGAATCCATGCAATCTTATGGTGAGGATAGGAACAAACTGTCAGGAGCTTATAGAGGCTGCGGGTGGATTTAAGGATGGTGTGGTTCCTGAGAAGGTGATCTCAGGCGGTCCTATGATGGGAAAGGCACTTTTCTCATTGGATGTTCCTGCAACCAAGGGAGTGTCGGCGCTGCTGTGTATGACACATGACGAGGTGGCAGACCTTGAACCGAGCAACTGTATCAGATGCGGACGCTGTGTTGATGTGTGTCCGGGACGTATTGTTCCTTCGATGCTTGCTTCACTGGCTGAGCATGGGGATACAGAGGGATTCCTGGCTCACAACGGAATGGAGTGTTGTGAGTGTGGATGCTGTTCGTATGTGTGTCCGGCGAAGAGACATCTGACACAGACCATTGCGGGAACAAGAAAATCCATCATTGCGAATAAAAAGAAGTAGGAGGTGTACACATTGGATAATACATTTAAGATTTCGTCATCTCCACATGTCAGAGATAAACGAAGTACACAGAGCATTATGCTGGATGTGATCATTGCTTTGCTTCCGGCAACCGTATTTGGAATCATCAACTTCGAGCTGAACGCTATGATACTTATACTCACATGCGTGGTCTCATGCGTGCTGTTTGAGTGGCTGTACCAGAAGATGATGAACAGAAAAGTAACCATAAGCGATCTCAGTGCAGTTGTAACAGGACTTCTTCTTGCACTGAACCTCTCACCGGATGTACCGGTGTGGATGGCGATACTCGGAAGTGCATTTGCCATTATAATAGTTAAACAGCTCTTTGGAGGACTGGGATTCAACTTCATGAATCCAGCGCTGGGCGCAAGATGTTTCCTTCTCATATCATTTGCAGGAAGAATGACATCATTCTCGTATGATGGTGTGACAACTGCTACACCTCTTGCAGTGCTCAAGAACACAGGGGATCTGGCAAATGTCAATGTACTCAATATGTTTCTTGGAAATATACCGGGAACCATAGGTGAGACATCAGTTGTATGTTTACTTGTTGGTGCGGCTTATCTTCTGATCAGAAGAGTTATAAAGCCGGTTATTCCATTTACATATATAGGAACATTTGCGGTGCTCATTATGATATATGCGGTTGCATCGGGTAGAGGTTTTGATCTTACATTCCTCGCAGCACACCTGTGCGGTGGTGGTCTGATGCTTGGAGCATTCTTTATGGCAACTGACTATGTTACATCACCTATCACACCTGCGGGTAAGGCCTTGTTCGGTGTGATACTTGGTATACTCACATTCTGTTTCAGAATATACGGAGGATCAGCAGAGGGCGTATCATATGCGATCATATTCTCCAACCTGCTTGTGCCACTCATTGAGAGATGGACACAGCCGAAGAGCTTCGGAGAGGGCGCAGAGCTTGCAGCCCAGGGTGACACAGCCGGAACAAAGTCCAAGATGGATACAAAGTCGATTGTTATAGCAACTATAGCAATCATGATAATCACAGTCATAGCAGGATTTGCACTGGCTTATGTATATAAGATCACAAAGGATCCTATAGCAGTTACAGAGCAGAAAGCAAAGGAAGAGGCATATAAGGCGGTATTCGATGATGCGGATTCGTTTGACAGCTATGCTGACTTTGATGCCGATGCGGCTGCAAAGATCCTGTCAGATGCCGGATATAACGCAGATATAGATGAGATCGTGGAAGCAAAGGGCAGCGATGGTTCAGCACTTGGATATGTTGTGACTGTCACATCACATGAGGCGTATAGTGGAGACCTTCAGCTTGCCATGGGAGTCAGAGCGGATGGAACGACAAATGGAATTTCATTCCTGTCACTCTCAGAGACTGCAGGACTTGGTATGGAGGCTGACACAGACAGCTTCAAGTCGCAGTTTGCAGGAAAGAAGGTCGACAAGTTCCAGTACACCAAGTCAGGTGCAACAGTGGACGAGGAGATAGATGCCCTGTCAGGAGCTACCATCACAACAAATGCGGTTACCAATGCGGTGAATGCGGGACTTGAGTATGTGAAGTCCATAAATGGCGGTGCTGCTGATTCATCTGCAGCGTCGAACGGAGGTGACAAGTAATGGGAAAATGTACAGAGCGTTTATATAATGGTATTGTGAAAGAGAACCCGACCTTCGTACAGATGCTTGGAATGTGTCCGACACTTGCGGTTACATCATCAGCCATCAATGGCGCAGGAATGGGACTTACGACCACATGTATCCTGGTGCTCAGCAACTTCATGATCTCAGCACTCAGAAAGGTTATACCTGATAAGGTCAGAATACCATCATTTATAGTTATCATAGCTTCGTTTGTTACTATCATACAGTTTCTGCTGCAGGCGTACCTGCCATCACTCAACAGCAGCCTTGGACTGTATATACCACTTATAGTTGTAAACTGTATCATCCTTGGTCGTGCCGAGGCATATGCTTCCAAGAACAAGGTACTTCCATCTATATTTGATGGACTTGGAATGGGCCTTGGATTTACAGTTGGCCTTACACTTATAGGAATGTTCAGAGAGCTTGTCGGAAAGGGCTGTGTATTTGGATTCCAGATACTTGGAGATGGCAACTTACTTCAGAACTCATCGGGAATTATAAAGGGTATAGGCAATGCACTCAGCCTGTACACACCTATAACAATATTCGTACTTGCACCTGGTGCATTCTTCGTGCTTGCATTCATCATAGCATTTATCAACAAGAGAAATGCAAAGAAGGCAGCCGAGGCACTGGCAAATGGAGAGGAGATCCCGGCAGCATGCAGACCGGACTCATGTGCAGGCTGTATCAATGCAGCATGTTGTGGCAAGCTGGTTTCAGAGACTCCGGCTCCTGTAAAGGCAGCAGAGGCTCCGGCGAAACATTCAGCGGATGCAAAACAGGTTAAGAAGCAGGAAGAGACACCTGCAGCGGCAGATAAGGATGCAGCAAAGAATACAGCGCCAGAGGCTGACAAGCCAGATGAGGCGAAGAAGGATGAGCCAAGACTCAGCCCATATGCACCGACCAGAGAGTCAGTCCTCGCCGACATAAAGCTTGTTCCGAATGCGACAGGAAAGATGCTTAAGGAGCATGCTGAGAAAGTTCAGCAGGAAAAGACGCCAGATGAGGAGCAGCAGACTGTTACAGAGACTCAGTCAGACAGTCAGGACAATCTCCAGAATGAGAAGTCAACAGAGCAGCCAGCAGCAGAACAGGAAGTAGCAGACAAAGTGGCAGCAGAGCAGCCATCAACGGATCAGCCGACGGAAGCAGAGCAGCCAGAACACTCTGCAGAGAACGAGCCAGCAGATTCCGACATAAAGCTCAAGGAGACAATGGCTCATATAAAGAAGAAAAAAGGAAAGGGAGGTAAGAGATAATGAATATTTTATTGTTAGCCATCGGAGCGGCACTTGTAAATAATGTTATCCTCAGCCAGTTCCTCGGACTGTGTCCTTTCCTTGGAGTGTCCAAGAGTGTCAACACAGCAACCGGAATGGGAGCAGCGGTTGTGTTCGTCATGACCATAGCTTCATTTGTCACCAGCGTTGTGTATTACGGCATACTGAGAAGATTCGGACTTGAGTACCTCAACACCATAGTGTTCATCCTTGTGATCGCGGCACTTGTACAGTTTGTTGAGATGTTCCTCAAGAAGAAGGTCAAGTCATTGTATGAATCACTTGGAGTTTACCTTCCACTGATCACGACCAACTGTGCCGTGCTTGGTATCGCTCTCTCAAATGTACAGAGCGGTTACGGTATACTTGAGAGTACCATCAACGGATGTGGCTCTGCAGTCGGATTTACTATAGCCATAGTGATACTTGCAGGAATCAGAGAGAGACTTGAGCACAGCCCTATACCTGAGGCGTTCAAGGGAACCCCTATAGTTCTCATCACATCAGGTCTTATGGCGATCGCGTTCTTCGGTTTCTCAGGATTGATATAAGGAGGGTGCGGATATGACAGGAATATTGATAGCTGTGGCAGTCGTCGCAGGCGTAGGTATTGTGATAGGTATCCTTCTGGGTGTCGCAGGAGAGAAATTTAAGGTAGAAGTAGATGAGAAAGAAATAGCAGTAAGAGAGCTCCTTCCGGGAAATAACTGCGGTGGATGTGGTTATCCGGGATGTGACGGACTGGCAGCGGCCATCGCCAAAGGTGAGATGCCGCCATCAGCGTGTCCTGTTGGAGGCGAGGCAGTGGCAGCGAAGATCAGTGAGGTCATGGGCGTGGAAAACGCTGAAAATACAAGGTATGTGGCATTTGTCAAGTGTGCAGGAGACTGCGAGAAGGCGAAGGATGTATACGAGTATGTTGGACCAAGGGACTGTAAGCTGGCACAGAACAATCCAAACAGCGGTCCTAAGGCATGTACATATGGATGTACAGGTTATGGCTCATGTAAGGCAGTATGTGAGTTCGGGGCTATTGACATTATAGATGGAATTGCGGTAATTAATAAGGAGAAGTGTAAGGCATGCGGCAAATGTGTCACAGAGTGCCCGAGACACTTGATAGAGCTGGTTCCATATGATGCAGAGAGACTTGTCAGATGTAATTCCCATGACAAGGGTCTTCAGGTCAAGGCAGCCTGCAGCGCAGGATGTATCGGATGTACACTGTGTGCAAGGAACTGTGAGGCTGGAGCCATCACGATAGACAGAAACCTTGCTCACATAGATCCGGAGAAGTGTACAAATTGTGGTGCATGTAAGGCCAAGTGCCCAGTAAAGATAATATCGTAAGAAGGTCCCTCCGAAGGTGGGAGATTTCTTGCGATGACGCGGACGCCGCGCGGAGCGCCTCTAATGCGTCTGCACTATAATATCGTAAGGAGAAAATTATATGAGATGCCCATTTTGCTCAGCAGATGATACAAAGGTTATCGATTCCAGACCAGCGGAGGATGGAAGTGCGATCAGAAGAAGAAGACAGTGTGACGCCTGTGGTAAGAGATTTACCACATATGAGAAGGTGGAGACCATACCTCTCATAGTCATCAAGAAGGACAAGAACAGAGAGACTTATGACCGTTCCAAGATAGAGTCAGGTGTCATAAAGTCATGCCATAAGCGTCCGGTTTCAGCGGAAGCAGTCACAAAGTGCATAGATGACATAGAGAACACCATCTTCAACATGGAAGTGAGAGAGATAGAGAGCACGACCATAGGTGAGATAGTCATGGATAAGATCAAGGATCTTGATCAGGTAGCCTATGTAAGATTTGCATCAGTGTACAGAGAGTTCAAGGATGTGAATACATTTATGGATGAGCTGGGCAAGCTGCTCACCAGCAATTCGGAGAAGCGATGATAGAGACATACAACACGATATTACAGGAGGGGCAGGACGAGATAGTCGAGAAGAAATCACGATTCATCGGCTATGCAGTCCCTGTGTCCTCGGAGGAAGAGGCATATGCCTTTGTCGAGAAGATCAGGAAGCAGCACTATGATGCAAGGCACAACTGCTATGCATTTGCCATAGGCAGCGAGAATACATTGCTAAGATTCTCTGATGACGGAGAACCGCAGGGAACGGCTGGAAAACCCATCCTGGAGGTTATCACGGGGAATGCGGTGGTTAATATATGTATAGTGGTCACAAGGTATTTTGGTGGAACACTGCTCGGAACAGGTGGTCTTGTGAGAGCATACACCGAGGCAGCCAAGCTTGCACTGTCTGATGCGGGTGTACATAAGATGCAGCTTATGAAGCTGGTGAAGATAACCACGAATTACAACGATTCGGGTAAGGTACAATATCTTCTCAGCAACAGTGATGCACTGATAGACAGTACGGATTACACTGCAGATGTGTGCTTCAATGTGGCGGTGCCGGCTGACAGCTATGGATGTCTGGTAAAGCAGATCACAGAGTCTACATCTGCGAGAGCATTGATAGAAGACTCAGGAGAAGAGTACAGATGATGATGAATGGCAGAGCTATAGTAAATATCTTATAGCGCCTGAATATCACTCTGAATATAAGTGCAGCAGCAAGGCTGATGACTGACACTGCGGCGATATGCAGCAGGACATTGAGACAGCCATTGGTGCCGGAATATATGATCAAGGATATAAAGCTGATAATGGCAGCGGGAATAATTCCCGCTGCTATATTTTTTACACAGAATCCGGCTTTTTTTCTGGAGGAGAGGATAGAGTAAGCCCCACAGTCCAGATCCCGGAGATAGTTCTGAAGTCCCAGGAGAGAACATACGAACAAAGTTATGTAAACCAATATTTCCACAGGAAAATTGTTTGGCGCAATATCTGTTGATGCCGTGTATTTTCCGGTGAGTCCGCTCTCGATGGTGAAAATGTCCTCATTTTCGATATATCCCTTAAATCTATCACTGATGTATTCTGACATCTGGGTCTCGTCGTATGGGACATTTGACAGATAACGATCCTGGAGCATACATACAGACATGTCTGCCGCATATGCATACAGGAGGGCGGTATACACGGATTCTTCGGACACAGACTGGAATGAGCTTCCATCGGTTGTATACACGGTTATGTGGCGCTTCCCGTCAGAGTGGAGCATTGATTCACTGAAACCATCAGGAACCATGTACGCGGAGTCGATCCTGCCGGATGCTACATCATCCTTCATGTCTTTCAGGGATTCATAGTGCCTGAAGGTAAATCCCGTGGATGTCGATGTGAGATACGACAGGAAAGCATCCGTGTGTTCGTCAGAACTTTCAATATACACGCCGGACACGATCTCGGTGCTTTGCTTTCTGGCTGGCATAAGGCTCACAGCGATCAGCACAGCGGGGATGACCAGCAGAACGACGATCATGGCGGGACGGCACAGTATTCTCTTTATAAGTAAGTTTATCTGTCTTATATGGTTCATAGATGTATCTCCGTAAATTTATGATAAATATATGCACAGTGTCTGCACAAGCTTATTGAGCAGCGATCCATGGCATATATCCTTTGCAAAGTTTGGAAGCATGGCTTCCGGTATGAATAAGCCGCTCACATAGGCCAGTATGACAGTGACCACAGTGAGAAGCAGTGTGCAGCCGTGTATCCCTGCGGGAAGCAGACTTATGAGCAGTGTATATACCGCGACACATGTAGCTATGACGATTCCGAACAGTATCCCGCTCATGTGGATATTTACATGCAGTTCATCGATAAACAGTGATGCCAGGGCGAGAGCCATGTATACAGTTATATAAAGGATATACAGCCATATGAACATGGATATGAAATTGCTGACATTGCGTCTGACTTTGCCAATTCCCTGTGACCTGAGCTTTGTTATGTAAGAGGCTGGGAGGTCGAGCAGGAATGGGAAGAAAACAACGCTGCACAGCATCATCATGAGAAGAACCGCCGCACTTGTGTAGAAGTCGGTGGTATTTGCTGCTTTGGTTGCATTTATTTTGTCGACGGTGAAGTTGGCAGTCCTGTCAAGAACCTTAGTCATGAACATGGCATTTACATCGTTGCTGAGCGTGTCCTGAATATCCTCGGGAAGCTCCATGTTCCTTCCTATCGCCTGAACCGAATATATGGCCGCCTGGGATATGCCAAGCATGGAGGATGTGGAGCGGAAGAGGTCATTCAGCACAAATGTATCGATGGACCGGTTGTCAGAATAGTATACCTCGACAGGTGTGTTCGTTCCGTCCATGATGTCGCTTATGATATTGTCAGGGACGTAGATCACAGCGAACAGGTCTCCGTCAGAGAGCCTTGAAAGGGCTGTATCCTTGTCTGAAAATTCTGTGAATACACATGATGAGCGGTAGCTGTCCATATCAGATATCGTGTTGTATGCCATCTGTGCGAATTTTGAATCTGCACTCATCACGATTCCGATTGAAAGTGGTTCGGAGCGGTCATCAGAGTAGATAAAAGAGTTCGCGTTTAACGCAAGACACAGGAAAACCGTCATCATGACAAATGCTGCGACTACCATGTATATTCCATAATGAGCTATTCTTTTCAAATCAGTTCGTATAAGTCGGTAAAACATAAAACTCCTTTAGATAAAGCTATGATCTGATCAGATTGATGTAGGTTTCAGGTGAGGTGTATCCGGGTGAGATATTTCTGTCTATGGCCAGTTGGATGTGTCCATTTTTCAGTGTGTATATCTTGTTGCATATATCCAGCGCAGATGTCTCATGTGTGGCGATGATGACACTTCCTCCATGTGATATGTAATTCTGGAGATAGCTCAGTATCCCGTTCTTGCATAGAAGATCAAGCGAGGCCAGAGGTTCATCGAGAAGAAGCAGATCCGGGTCAGACATCATCGTGATGGCAAGGCTTAGCCTCTTCTTCATTCCACCGGAGAGCTTTGAGACACGTTTGTCCAGAAATGAATCCACACCGAGAGACTGACATATGCTCATATTGTGGGAGTTCATGACTGTTTTCCTGCTTCCGGGGTGCCACAGTCTGATGTTGTCAATGGCTGTGAGTTCCGGTATGAGTGGATTGTCCTGTGGGAGCAGAGCAGCATTTGCCTGACAGTCGAAACCGAAGCACCCTGAGTCTGGCTTTATGTTTCTGGATAGTATTCCCAGCAGGGTGGATTTACCCGATCCGTTGATTCCCAGAAGGGCGATGCATTCACCCGGGGATACGGACAGTGACACATCTGTCAGAACTTTATTTTTGCCGTAGCTTTTGCTCACTGAAGAGACAGAAAACATCTAGTATTCCTCCTCTATTACCTGAAAATCAAGGTAGTCAAAATCTATATCCTCCACAAAGTTATCCGCTGTGAATCTGGTTCTGGCGTGGTGGATAAACTCATCCTTATTCTTCTTAAGCCACACCGGCTTTGCCAGGTCAAACTCGTAGCACATATCCTCAAGGGCCTTGTATACCTTGTGGGTACGCGTCATCTCGTAGTCGGATATGCATATCACGGTATCCTTCATGAGGTGGTTATCTTTTATAAGTTTTCCCCATACTCTAAACATATATTATCCTCCATAAGGGTTATTTGAGATCGTACCTGACTAGTATATAACATTTGTGCACAGAATTAAAACAATAAAGACACAAATATGACACATTTACTGCGTATAGTAACAACTGTAAGAAAGAGAAAGGTACCGATTACAGGAATTAAGATAATAAAGATGCGAAAGGATGATAGAGATGGAACAGGAAAACAAGAACCAGATGAATGGAAATAGTGGTCAGGCACCACAGCAGGATGGTCTGTATCATTACAGCTATATGAACAACAGTGGAGATTCAAGATTTGACAGACCGTCAACAAATGCTTCACAGCAGACACAGAATGTTCAGGGCGCACAGTCAGCGCAGAACAATCAGACAGCCGGTGTACATGGCTCAGCACAGAACAGTCAGACGGCCGGTGCGCAGGGTTCAGCTCAGAACGCTTCATATTCAGGTTTTCAGAGAAATGTAAATGGCATGGAAGCATGGTATGACAGCCAGAGAATGAATCAGGGGTATCAGAATCAGGCAGGCAATCCAATGAACAATATGGGAACAGGAAAGCCTTCAGATAACAATATGAGACAGAAGAAGGCAAAAGATAAGAAGCCAAAGAACAGGAAGAGCGGATTTGGCAAGAAGGCAGCAAGTGTGGTTGCAGCGGCTGTTGTATTCGGACTTGTGGCAGGCGTTGTATTCCAGGGGGTCAGATATGGATCGGATAAGCTTCTCGGCAAAGATTCGCAGACCACAACAGAGCAGAGTGCTGAGGGTTCAACAGAGAACAATGCACCACAGCTCAAGCAGGCATCATCAGACACGACAAGTACAGTGTACGATGTGTCAACGGTTGCCAAGAAGGTTATGCCTTCCATCGTATCGATCACAGGAACATACGTAACAACATATGATTACTGGTTCAATTCATATCAGCAGGAGTCAACAGGAGCCGGTTCAGGTATCATCATCGGCAAGGATGACCAGTACCTGTATCTTGCAACTAATTATCATGTGGTACAGAATGCTAAGTCACTGTCAGTTACATTTGTCGATGACAAGAGTGCAGATGCGGTGGTAAAGGGATACGTTGAGAACAATGATATAGCAGTTGTCACAGTTAAGCTTTCGGACATATCGGATGACACTTTGAATGAGATAAAGGAGATTCAGGTAGGTTCATCGGATGATCTTGCAGTGGGTGATCCGTGCGTGGCAATCGGAAATGCACTTGGATATGGACAGTCAGTTACAGTTGGATATATAAGCGCACTTAACAGAGAGATAAGTGCTTCAGATGAGACAGTAAAGGTACTTCAGACAGATGCAGCCATCAACCCTGGTAACAGTGGTGGTGCCCTTGTCAACATGCAGGGCGAGCTGATCGGTATCAACACAGCCAAGTATTCAGATACAAGCGTTGAGGGTATGGGCTATGCACTTCCTATATCAGATGTACAGGATATAATCAATGACCTGATAGCAGGCAAGAATGTGTCAAATGATGGAACAACATCAGGACAGGCTTACCTCGGTATATCTGCCCAGACCATCACAAGCCAGTACGCACAGCTCCTGAACATGCCTGAGGGTGTATATATCTCATCAGTTGAGCAGGGTTCAGCAGCAGAGGAGTGTGGACTCCAGTCAGGAGATATCATTTGCAGCCTTGACGGTGAGGACATAGCAGATATGGAGACATTCCACGACAAGATTGTGGCCTGCAATCCTGGCGATAAGGTAACTATCGTATACTACAGAAACAACAATGGTAACTACGAGAAGCAGACTGCTACAGCTACGCTGAAGGAGAAGCAGTGATAAGTCAGATAATTCAGTGGTGATTTAGCACGGAGCTAACAGAACTGAAAGCCTATAGATTGATATAACGGCACCTGTAAGTGAAATTACAGGTGCCGTTTTGTATGTAAGATATGTGGCTGTCAAAATTGTAATCTGCCTGCATTGTATCGGAAGTCCTCGTATTCATCCGGTATGCGGTCAAGTTCGGCGGTAAATGCCTGTGGATTGTAAATTTGCTTGCAAATATACTTTAAATGGTGCATTATAAAGAGTACGCTAAAGTATAGCGTAAGATTCGGAAGAATGAAAAAGAAAGGTTTACATAACAATGTACAAAATACTTTGTAAGGATGGAAGGGCAAAGAGAGCTGAATTTCAGACTGTTCACGGAACAGTGCAGACACCTCTGTTCATGAATGTTGGAACGGCGGCAGCCATAAAGGGAGCTGTGGCAACAACTGATCTCAAGGACATAGGATGTCAGATCGAGCTGTCAAATACATATCATCTCCATGTGAGACCGGGGGATAAGATAGTCAAGCAGATGGGCGGTTTACATAAGTTTATGTACTGGGACAGACCAATACTCACTGATTCAGGCGGATTCCAGGTATTCTCCCTGGCGGGACTCAGGAAGATCAAGGAGGAGGGCGTAACCTTCAATTCCCATGTCGATGGACGCAAGATATTCATGGGACCTGAGGAGAGCATGCAGATACAGTCGAATCTGGCATCTACAATAGCCATGGCATTTGACGAGTGTGCCCCTGCACTGGCTGACAGACAGTATGTGGAGAACTCGGTGGCAAGAACCGCCAGATGGCTTGTCAGATGTAAGAATGAGATGGAGAGACTTAACAGTCTGCCGGATACGATCAACAAGAATCAGCTATTGTTTGGAATCAATCAGGGTGCCATATACGAGGATATCAGAATAGATCACGCCAAGAGAATCAGCGAGCTTGATCTTCCGGGATATGCCATAGGAGGACTTGCAGTAGGAGAGACAGCAGAGCAGATGTACCACATACTCGATGTGACCGTTCCGTATCTGCCTGAGGACAGACCGACATACCTCATGGGTGTTGGAACCCCTGCAAATATACTTGAGGCGGTCGACAGAGGTGTTGATTTCTTCGATTGCGTATATCCATCCAGAAATGGACGACACGCCCATGTGTACACGAAGCATGGCAAGATGAATCTCAAGAATGCGAGATTTGAGACAGACGACAGACCTATAGAGGAGGGCTGCGGATGCCCTGCATGCCAGCACTACAGCAGAGCGTACATCAGACACCTGCTCAAGGCAAATGAAATGCTCGGTATGAGATTTTGCGTCTTGCATAATTTGTATTTTTATAATAATATGATGAAAGACATCAGAGAGGCTATAGAAGAAGGAAGATATCATTCATACAAGAAATCGATGCTTGAGAGCCTTGCTGGTGGAGAAGAGTAATCAAAAAGGAGATCAGAGAATGAATTCACTTTCAACAATTTTATCATCGTCAACAGGAACACAGGCCAGTGGCGGTTCATCAGTTATGTTTATTGTTGTATATATTGCCATATTTGCTGCAATCATTTACTTCATGATGATCAGACCACAGAAGAAGCAGAAGGCCAAGACAGACCAGATGCTTTCACAGATGGAGCCTGGTGATAATATCATGACAACCAGTGGTTTCTACGGAACCATCCTTGATGTGGTTGATGATTCAACTATCATCGTAGAGTTTGGTAACAACAAGAACTGTCGTATACCGATGCACAAGAGCGCTGTTGCAGAGCTTGAGAAGCAGGGATCATCAACAGTCACAGATGATGATAAGGATAAGAAGTCAAAGATATAATAAAGGTATCATCAGAGTAAATAAAAAAGCGGTCATTATACAGTGACCGCTTTTTTTATATCCTGAAATACAGCTTCCGTGATCCGAAGACCGCCCCTTCCGGTTCCCACGGATATGTCGGGTTTGGCTGCACCGTGGAAGTCGGAACCTCCTGATATGAGGAGCCCGTGTTTTCTGGCGATCTCCCTAAGCCTTCCGGATTCATAGGCATTGTTGGAGGAGTGGTAGACCTCAAGCCCTGAAAGGCCATATGGCTTCAGTTCTTCAAGCATGTCCTCTATCTGTTTATATCCAAATCCGTATATGAGGGGATGGGCGATGAAGGCAGCCTTGCCGTAGGTTCTTATGAGTCTTATGGCATCGGCGGCCGGTATGTCTGGTGTTGGAATGTAATATTTGCATTTCTTGCCCAGATACTTTTTGAACGCCTGGTTCATGTCCCTGCATACGCCTTCGGCTATGAGAATTCTGGCAAAATGAGCTCTTGTGACGACTGTATCAGGATTGCCATGCTGCAGCTTCTCCATGGTCATGTCTATTCCGTCGGCGCGGAATCTCTCACACATCTGCTCGTTTCGGTCGTATCTGGCCTGTTTGATGGCGGCAAGACGGGAGATGAGCTCAGGGTTCTTGTAGTCCATATAGAAGCCCAGAATGTGGATCTCCACACCGTTGTAGATGGCGGACATCTCTATGCCGGGAACTACCTCGATATGATGGTCACTGCTGTCAGAAAAGCCAGAGCAGTTGGTGGAATCACTGTTCTGGATCGGAGGAAGAGTGCTGTTCCAGTTATCTGCATATGTGATTGCATCTGCTACGCCGTCCACTGTGTCGTGGTCGGTTATGGCGATCGCTGCAAGATTCCTGTCAATGGCAAGCTGGCACACCTCTGATGGGGTGCAGGAGCCGTCGGAAGCGGTGGTGTGAAGGTGCATATCTATAAATCTCATGTTGAAAACCTCCGTTTTTATTTTTTATATCATGTATCTGAGCAGCGCCTGGAGCGGCGCAAGTCTGGGTTGAATGTGCTCTGACAGAAGTATTGTATATCAGATAAATACATATGTTCAAGTGAATATGGTTACGGTCAAATGATATAAGCGGACATATGAACCCTGACAACTGTGCCTTGTTAAAAACTTTCTCAATAAGGCGCGCTGTACTTGATAAAGTACACGCAAATGCGACAAAAATTTTCAATAAGCTATGGACTTCATAACTGTTTTGTGAGAAAATACCACTGATGGTTTGAATTAGAGAATTCGGAACCGCTTTTAAGAATTCATATTTTGAAAGGAGTTTCACAATGATTTACACTAAGGAAGTTGAAAACATGTGCCCTGTAGCAAAGGGTGCAAAGCATGAGCCAGCTCCTATCCCAGAAGAAGGAAAGTGGGTTTACTCAAAGGAAATCAAAGACATCTCTGGTTTTACACATGGTGTAGGCTGGTGTGCACCACAGCAGGGTGCCTGCAAGCTTTCACTTAACGTAAAAGAGGGTGTTATCGAGGAGGCTCTTGTCGAGACTATTGGATGTTCAGGTATGACACATTCAGCAGCTATGGCAGCTGAGATTCTTCAGGGTAAGACAATCCTTGAGGCTCTCAACACTGACCTTGTGTGCGATGCTATCAATACAGCAATGAGAGAGTTATTCCTTCAGATCGTATACGGACGTACACAGAGTGCATTCTCAGATGACGGACTTGCAGTTGGTGCCGGACTTGAGGATCTTGGAAAGGGTCTTCGTTCACAGGTTGGTACAATGTATGCAACAAAGGCTAAGGGTGTTCGTTACCTTGAGATGGCAGAGGGCTATGTAACAGGAATAGCACTTGATGCAGATGACGAAGTTATCGGATATCAGTTCGTTTCTCTTGGAAAGATGACTGACTTTATCAAGAAGGGTGATGACCCTAACACAGCTTGGGAGAAGGCTTCAGGTTCATACGGACGTGTTAAGCCAGAGCAGGGCGCTGTTAAGATCATCGATCCACGTAAAGAGTAGTCGGAAATAGAGGAAAGGAGAACGAGACAATGGCATTATTTGAATCATATGAAAGAAGAATAGACCAGATAAACGCTGTACTTAACAGCTATGGAATCAGCTCAATCGAAGAAGCTGAGAAGATCACAAAGGACGCTGGACTTGACGTTTACAATCAGGTAAAGGGTATTCAGCCAATTTGTTTTGAGAATGCTTGCTGGGCATATACAGTAGGTGCAGCAATCGCAATCAAGAAGGGATGCAGAAAGGCAGCAGACGCAGCAGCAGCTATCGGCGAGGGTCTTCAGGCATTCTGTATACCAGGTTCTGTTGCAGATCATCGTAAGGTTGGTCTTGGACATGGTAACCTTGGTAAGATGTTACTTGAGGAGGAGACAGAGTGCTTCTGTTTCTTAGCAGGTCATGAGTCATTTGCAGCAGCTGAGGGTGCTATCGGTATCGCTGAGAAGGCTAACAAGGTTCGTAAAAAACCTCTTAGAGTTATCCTTAATGGTCTTGGTAAGGATGCAGCTCAGATCATCTCAAGAATCAATGGATTTACATATGTTGAGACAAAGTATGACTACAAGAAGGCTGAGCTCAATGTAGTATACGAGAAGGCATATTCAGATGGTATCCGTGCAACAGTTAAGTGCTACGGCGCTGACGATGTTCAGGAAGGTGTTGCTATCATGCACAAGGAGAACGTTGGTGTATCTATCACAGGTAACTCAACAAACCCTACACGTTTCCAGCATCCAGTTGCAGGTACATACAAGAAGGAGTGTATCGAGCAGGGTAAGAAGTACTTCTCAGTAGCATCAGGCGGTGGTACAGGACGTACACTTCACCCAGATAACATGGCAGCAGGTCCTGCTTCATACGGTATGACAGATACTCTCGGACGTATGCACAGTGATGCACAGTTCGCTGGTTCATCATCAGTTCCTGCACACGTAGAGATGATGGGACTTATCGGAATGGGTAACAACCCTATGGTTGGTGCTACAGTTGCTGTAGCTGTTTCTGTTGAGGAAGCAGCAAACGCTGGTAAATTCTAAATAAAAGGCTTAAAAGCTAGACTTTTTGGGCTATTCAGACTAGATAATTCGGTCTGGATAGCCCTATTTTTATGTCCATAAGACACGTAAAAGTCGCAAGCAAGTCACAAGCAACAAGTCACACAAGTCACAAACCCTGTAGACTGTGTGAGTTGGGGGGTAGTTCCTGTGTTGTTATGTTCAGTATAAGGTGATTACTCAGTTGATGAATTCTTAATATCGCAAAATTTATTTGCAGTGTCTGAAATGAATAAATGTCTGAGTTGTTTTGGTGAGACATGTAAAAAATGTTAGAAATCAGATAAACAGCAAGGCAGATTGTATTGGATATCGCAAATTTTTTATGCGAAATAATATTAATTATGAATAGGAGGTAATTCATATGAGTTATCGAAGAAAGAACGGCACAGGGGGTATCACCAAAATGTCAGGAAAGAGAAACAATCCTTATAGAGTTAGGATTACGGAAACTTTTGTGGTGGATCCTTTCGATCATTCGATTCGTACACAGGGAGAAAAGGAAGAATTAATTCAACGTAAATTTGTGAGGGTAGGTGAAGTCGTATAACACCAACTTGCATGAGAAGATTGAAATGCAGAAAGCCAAGGAACTTTTTGGAAAAAGTAATTGAGTGATTAATCCTGTCTTGCTATAATTGAGACAGGGTTAGTTTTGAAGAAGATTATAAAATCCTTTCAAAATGGTTAAAATGAATTTGTGACACAATCTTCAAAAGGGCTTAGTGAAGCACTTGGAACGCTAAAGCCCAAAATTGATATAGCTACAGTTGCTGCTAAGGTTGAAACCTAGCAGGAACAGACCAAGAAAGCAAAAAATCACCGTTACGATTATGGATGAAGTTCTTCATAGTAGACGCGTATTTGGACATAATGGCGGTGTAAGCCATGCGGCAAATATAATTAATACGATAAATTCAGGTACATTTGCTCAAACAGAAAAACGCCTTGCTATAGAAGGATTTACTAGGATTGTTCCAGACATTGTATGGAATCTTGGTAATCAATTCTACGCTTGGGCACATTAAAGGAGAGATTATGTTTTTTTGGAAAGACAAAGAAAAAAATAAACCAACTATAATTGAGCATCCTGTATTAGGAACTTTGATTAAAAAAACAGATTGGTACACAAAGAAGAGTTTTATCATTACATTATGGGATAAAACTTTTGACTTGTATCTGTGTATATACTCAAATCAAAAAGATGCTGTAATTTCATTTGAACAAGAAAAAGCAATCAGATATTATCTTGATAATCAGATTCAAATCGAACGAGATATTAAAAAAATGCTGTTGAATTTTTTTCACACTTCAGATTGTTCTTTGATTGAAAAGAGTATACAAATTGAAGGATTGAATTTTACAAGGAATGGAGCTATTAGCATTGGTTTAATAGCTGATTTTTCTGATGAGTTTCTTGAAAAACATATTGGAGAAGATGTTATTTTTACAGATTCTTTTGGGATGTCAGTTTATCCGATTAAGGCAGTGCTTCCAAATGAGAAAGTATATTACAACTTCAATAATAAATACGAAGGAGATTAGAATATGCATGGCATTTCTGGCACATATATCTATGAAATGTTATAATAATATTTGGGATTCTGGAGATGTATAAGGTATTGGCAAATGAATAATGAGATGAAACGAGATTTTTGATATTGGAGGTAGTAATATGGCAGAGGAGACACTGTTTTCCGGCGAATCAAAAAATATTGAATATAAGGTTGCAGTACCGG
>ERZ773116.893-NODE-893-length-30779-cov-5.628108_pt1 | contig 30779 bp, 31 predicted proteins | sample MGYA00580563_ERZ773116 | MGnify/ENA primary metagenome ERZ773116 (study PRJEB29015, sample SAMEA2737864) | human gut metagenome | biome: human gut; feature: human-associated habitat; material: faeces | place: China | collected 2012 ... | reverse complement strand
ATATAGTATATCATATCACTGCAATTATTTGAAACGTTTTATTAAGAAATAGTATAATATAGACTTATTTAATATGTTCTAACGTAAGTTTTACTCTATCGCTTATTTTAACGATATCAAGACCTAAAATAGAGGTGTGTAATGTGTCATTGATTGGTTTTGTCCAATATTCCGGAATACTATCAATTCCGTTTGCCATTCCAAGAATGGAACCAACGGTAGCACCGTTGCAGTCAGTATCAAATCCGGTTTCAACAGACATACAGATTGATTTACCGTAATCTCCGTCGCCGTAGAGCAAAGAGGCTGCTACAATCATGGCGTTGGAAATGGTGTGGCACCAGCCATGAGCGCTATACTCATCGTATTTTTTGTGAATGCTCTTAAAACAGTCGCTTTGAGAAACGCCGTCCTCAAATCCATCCACTACCAGCATAATCTCTTTGTGCAATCTGGATGTGTGTGGGATTTGCGCGAGGTCACCGAGTATAATATCTTTGATATTCTTTGTTTCTGCCGCAACCGCAAGCATAGCTGCCACAAACATTTCTCCGTAGATGCCGTTTTTCGTGTGGGAGATTGACGCATCACGCCATGCCATTTCGGCAGCAAGTTCGGGATTCCCCGGATTAATATACCCAAAATAGTCTGCTCTTATCTGCGCACCGATCCATTCACGATAAGGATTTTTATATCTGGCGGATTCGGGCGGTTCATAGCCTTTCACAAAATTGCAGAAAGCGACTCTCTCAGCGGTGCAATAAAAGTCCTTTGGCTGAAAATGGAGCCAAGCGCGCGAAACATCAAAGGGAGTAAAATCTCTGCTATATTTTTGGATGATTTCTTGATAAAGAACGGTGTAGTTGGTGTCATCGTCAACCGGCATGCCATCAATTGTATCGGCATAACATGTGCTTGCAAAATGAAATTTGAATTTGTTTTGGATTTCTTCATTCAAGTCGCTGCGCAGAATATATCTGCGCATAGGATAGTTTCCGGTTTCCTTTAGGAAAGGAATCAGTTCGTTTGTACGAATCCCTTCCACGGTCTTGCCAAGCATACAACCGCAAATTCTGCCCATCCATGCACCGTGAATTTTGCTTTCTAAATTTGTGATCGCATTTTTCTTAAAAGAATAGGGCTTCCTCAAATCTTTTATAGATTCAAGGTCGGACGGCTCAATATATGGATACCCTTCTTTTTGCTTTGCATTTATTATGATTTCGAAAAGGGTGTCCCCGATTTTTTTCTTGTGTGCATCCTTTGGAAGTCTTGCTGCGGCCGAAAAAACATCTTTATATGTTTCGATGTCTAAACCTTCTTCTATGGATTGCTGATATTCCGTCATCAAATTGGATGAATAAAATTCCCAATCGTGAATATTTGCGTATTGTGGCTTTATTCGATTCGTTCCTTTCATTCCTTCTACAATGCGATTGTCATTTCCTAAAATCAAAGCATCAAGTGAAACACCGAAATGCTTGGAAATTTTTATGATTTTGCTAAGTTCCGGAACAGAATCACCGTTTTCCCATTTCTGAACAGATTGCTGGGAAACACCAAAAAGTGTGGCAAACTGCTCTTGGGATAGATTCGCATCACTTCTCAATTTATTTATTGCTTTACCTATAGTCATAACACAGCCTCCTATCTGTTTTTATTTTACAGTCACATATGTTGGAAATCAATAAACTACAAATAGTAATTTATACAGCTAGCGGTTGTGGATGCAAAATGATTTCCTTCCACAGTATAAATCTCCTCAAATTACAGATAATAACAACACAATTTAAGATTTTCATTGTAGTGGAGGCTATCAGTCTCCCGCGGACGGCAACTTGCCGTCCCTACACAATGTCAATAAGGAAAGATTTATATATTATGAAAGCAACAGGAATTGTTTGTAGAATAGATAACCTTGGTCGCATCGTCATTCCCAAAGAAAACCGCCGCCCTGGTGGTTTTTCAAAGTATGTTACACAGCAGATCTCCATGATGTCCAATATGCGTACATACACAGAAAACTTTGGCAACATTGAGAAACGCAATGCATTATACGCTCAGCTTAGTAGTAAGCCTGAGAGCGTACATACGCATATGGTTGCCATTGATTGTACCTGGAGTCAACGAGCCTACAGCGCGTCAATCTACGGGTTTTACTGTGGTTATCATGGTGCAATGTGCATTATCGATGAAGTGATGCCGCTTCCTTTCAGTAGCGCTATGAATACAAGAAAAACTGTTGCGATGACAAGCCGATTTGGCTTTGTTCGCTCTGCTGGCTACTCAATGTAGAAATCGCTATATACGGGAAAACCAAACACAACTCAATGCATATCAAGATGCACTTGCGCGAATTTATTTATCCAAATAATACTTTTTCAGACCGGATGTTCTCATCCGGTCTTTCCTTATGCAGAGTTAATGAAAAAGAAATATAGCGCAGAAGAGTACTGAATTCTATTTTAGTTGGTATAACAAGCTGCTGTTACCTCCGTTTTCCCTGTATCGCTGCTCCGTTTGAAGCAGACCGGCTTTCCGCAGATCACTCAACGCTCTGCGAGTAGTAGACTCAGATAATTTTAAGTCTTTCGAAATTGTTGGTATGGACGGCCAGCAGGTATTATTCTTGCCTGCCCGGTCTGCCAAATAGATATACACAGAAATGGCTCGATGAGGCAAATCCATCCGATAAAGATCCGTTAATTTACGCACACACTATTCCTCCGTTTCAGGTGGGGCTAACAGGACCCACCATTATTTATTCTGTGTTTAGAGATGCATTGCTGGGCATCTGTTTCATTGTTGCATCCTCATTTGATGGCACAACCGGTGGGGGTGGCATCGTGAGCATCAGCGGAAATGCTTGCAAAATAGCCCCCTCCAGTTCTGCTCTACCTGCATAGTATACCGGTCGGTTTCCCCTGTTCGGCATCTCCAATTGTTTCTCAAATTGGATTCCCCATTTGTAGAACAGTTTCAGCTTTGTCCGCATAGGATGCCTTCCGGTTTTCATTACCACAAAGTTTCCCTTGGGCATAGACTTCAGTTCATCCGGTGACATCAAAGGCCTTTCTATCATTTGTAAAGACTGTGAGTTATCATTCCGTCCTTGTGTAACAGAGCCGGAAAGAACTGTGCGGCTTCCCAGGTTCTTTGCCAGGGTTTCTGCTGTCTGGCTGTTCGGAGCGAAGCCGCCAAAGATGGTATCCTGGCAGTTGTCGCACATTATTTCGCTACCCTCTTTGCCGTAGTTCTTCTCCAACTGGGCAAGGCTCTGGATAATGGGTACCAGTGTCAGTCTCCGGGATCTACCTGCAGAGAACAGCGGCAGAATAGTCTTCCGGCTGAAGCCGCAATCACGACCTTCTCCGTATTCGAGAAAGGTCGGTTTTCTTTATTCGAAGGTTCTTCCATTTCCAGCTCCTCCGGCGGATTTTCCGGCGGTTTATCTTCCGGGAATTCTTCTTCCGTAATCACTTTCTCCTCCGGCACAGGTGCTTCAGGCGGCTCAAAGGTGGTCTTCAGAACCGGTATTGGTCTGACCCAGCCATTCAGCCGCAACGCTTCCTGAATAACTGCATTGCGGATGGATTTAAACTCCTTATTCTGCTCCAAGGGTACCCGCTCCGGAAAGTGGTCCGTGTAGGTACGAAGCACATCCTCTCGCTGTTCGTACCATAGGTCGTAGAGTTTTCGGATATTCTCATCCTTGGAAAGCTCTGCAACGATCTCGTCTACGATGGCTTTCACATCCGCCTTTAGGTACCCATACACCTTCTTACCGGTTGTATTCGCAAGGCGCTTACTGAGCCTGATCAGCAGCTGCTCCACCTGCGGATTGCTGTAATAACCATTACTGATTTCCTCCACGATTTGGGCAACCCGTTCTTTGCTTGACTGACGAAGACGGTCCCGGTATTCGGTCTGCCGTTCAAACGTTTTCCAACCGCCGGGACATTTCCCAAATCTGCGCAAACAGGGTGCGCACGCTGAAGGGCTGACAGGCGAAGCTCCGTCCGGAGCTGGAATAGCTGTTGCGCACACGCATCAGGTAAGCAGCCGCCTGCCGGACATCCCGGTAGTCCGAGCGCTTCCGGAGGGATGTTTTCAGCTTCTCCGCCTCGTTCAGCAAATAGGCAGGTGTCGTACTATCGATGATCTCCAGCTGACCCGGCAAATGAATGGTGGGTTCATTGCCGCCGTCGTGGAAGTGGAGCCAGCTGGCAAACTCCTCGCGGGAATTCAGCGGCAGCAAGTCCAATTCCAACAACAGCTCTGCCGGACGGTTCTTCACTACCCGGAAGAAATTCACCAGTTCCCCCTCGATGTCGTTGTAAACCTCAAATTTGCTGGGTTCCTTCCCCAGCAGTACAGCACCGCTGCCGCCGAAGATTTCAATATAGCGTCCGAATTCCCTTGGGAACACGGACAGGATAATCGGCAGCAGGTTTGTCTTATTTCCAATGCGGGTTATGGGTGTTCTGATAGGCTCTCATAAAGGCGGATATCCCCTTCATTGAAAGCATGGGTGGAAAGCTTCCACCCATGAATGTCAAATACTCTTTTATACATATACTTCTCCTATAATAAACGCACGGTTTTCTCCGTGCGTTTACATTCGTAATCACTCAAAACCGAGCTCTGCCAGCGCTCCTATCAAATCGTGAGACAATGCCATAGATTGCAGCTCATGAATTACTGCTGCCGGGTCCTTTTTAGCACAAATGCAGTTATATATCTTTTCTTTAAGTTCGTAACCGATCCTGCAGTGCTGTAAAAGCTTGAAAATCCTCTTGCTGCGGTCAATATCGGCAAGCTCAGCATTGAGCACTTGCAGCTCAATTTTGTCACTGTTCTTTCCAAATGTAACGGTCAGCACCTTTTTTTCTGTATCGTAAGTCTTTTCATAGGCAACGTCGGATTTGACTGTGCTGTTTTTTATGCCGTAGAAACACACTCTGTATCGGCGCATCGCGGGTCTTACACGGAAACTGCCTTCATCTGGCTTAATGGAAAACCGCATTGCATCCTCGCTCCACTTGACTTCAAACCGCGTCAAGGCAGCATGCTCATCACTGCCGCCGTCCTCATACATGGTGTATTCGCCGCTATCACCGCAGAACACATTCACGTCAATGGCCTCAGGCAGCTCTACACCAAAACGTTCCGCTTCCTGTTCACCTGTAAGAGGCACAATCGCACCGGCTTTGGCAAAGACGGGTATCTGTGAAAGGGGCCTGTGCAGGATTTTCATCCCGCCCCCGGAATATCTCTGTGCGGTGAAAAAGTCGTAATAAGTACCCTCTGGCAGCCATGCAGCAACGCTCCCCATGCCGGTCTCTGCACTTACGGGCGAGGTAATAGGACAAACGATGAGCTGTGAGCCAAAATAATACTGGTTGGGAACCTGATAGGCTTCCTCTGCACGGGGATAGAGGTAATACATAGGGCGCAGAGGCATAATACCGTGTCTTGCTGACTCGAAATTCATCGTGTAAAGATAGGGAACAAGGCGATGACGCAGACGCAGAAAGGCTTTCAGTATGCTGCATACTTCGCCAGAATAGTTCCACGGTTCTCTGCCGCTGAAGATGTTAGATGTGCTGTGCAGGCGCATGATGGGTGAGAAAGCACCGAACTGTACCCAGCGGACAGTCAGTTCCTCGTCGTATGTTCCGGCGCAATGTCCGCCAATATCATGGCTCCACCAGCCGTATCCGATATTCGCAGCTGTAGCTGTGAAATAAGGCTGGAAGCGGAGAGAGTCCCAGCTGATGATCGTGTCACCGGAGAAGCCGATGGGGTAACGGTGGCTACCGGGGCCGGCGTAGCGGGATAAAATCAACGGGCGTTGGTTTATCTCGGCACTGTGGAGAGTATGAAAATGATTCAGGAGCCACAAAGGGTCTGCGCCGTCAATGCAGGATGCGTCACCCTGTTGCCAGTCGATCCACCAGAAATCCACGCCCTCGTCCTCACGGGGCTTTAAGAGGCATTTAAAATATGTATCGACAAAATCCTTGCTGCACATATCAAAGGGGATATCCCGACCGGACGCAGGGTCGAGCCCCATGCGCACGGCGGCCTCGACGTACTGCTCTTCATGGGGCTGTATGCCCTCTGCGGGATGGAGATTGAGAGCACATTTTAAGCTGCGGGAATGGAGCTGGCTCAGGAAATTCTTTGGATCACGAAACAGCTCTTTATTCCATGTGTATCCCGTCCAGCCCTTGCCCTGCTTGGCTGTTATATCTGTAATATGCCAGTCCATGTCCATGACAGCTACACTGAACGGTACCCGCTCGGCGCGGAATCTGTCCATGAGGTTCAGGTATTCGTCATCGGAATAGGCGTGGAAACGGCTCCACCAATTGCCGAGAGCATAACGTGGCAGCATAGGCGGCCTTCCGCTGAGTTCGAAAAAGTCATTAAGAGCCGCCTGATATTCAAGGCCGTAACCGAAGAAATATAGGTCGATTGCTTTTTCTGCACGAGACATTATGGCTCCGTCGCTCTCAATAAGCGGTGAATCACTGTCATCAATGACACTGTATCCCTGAAGACGCGACTGGATGCCTTTTCTGAGCGGTATCTCGCCATCAGCCATGTCAAGTGTGCGTGCAGTGCCGCCGAGATTCTCGCGCAGCTTATCGCCATAGTGCCAAGTGCTATAGATGCCGCGAGTCTCACTTCTAACTTTTATAGAAAGTCCGCCAGCGGAGAAAGGCTTTTCATCGTAAAACAGGCTTAGATATTCCGTGTGTATTTCCAGCTTGCCATTATGCCGGCAGACTTCAAATTTCGGCGCATCAAAATTTCTGCAGCATGCAAATACAGAAGGCCTATCCTCAAATATATTGCTTTCGCAGTATTCGAGGCGTAACATTCGTGATGCGAGCACAGTAATTCTATAATGCTCACCGGTCACACACTGCATATCGTTGCTTTTGCCGTTTATGATGTCATAAGACATACGAGTTTACTCCTTTGCACCGGGAAGGTTAAGAATAATCGCGCGGCCATCAACAGCAAGCATTCCTGCGTGTACTTCAACGTTCTCGCCGCTGATAAGGTTAGTGTACAGTCCGTTTGGAAGATCTATATCGATAAGAGAGGCTTCACCGGTCACGGGGAAGATACCGATGTATCTATCACCGCCTTTGGAGTGGGTCGCTACGAGCACGTCACCGGGTAGTGCCTTAACTTCATAGGTGCTGTCTGCGAAGACGGGGCTTTTTTTGATCTCATATAGGCGGGACATAAGTGCGGAGTAATCCTTGCCGGTGTTCCACTGCACTTTATCTGCATCGAACAAGTTAGGAAGGTGTTTTACGCCGTTTTCCTGCCCCGCGTAGAGAAGCGTCATACCCTTCTGGAAGTATATAAACGCAGTCCAGACGAGGAGTTTCTTCTCATCCGGAATTAGAAAAGCACCTCTTGCATTGTCATGGTTTTCAAGGTAGCGGAGCTTGACATAGTTGTCAGGATAGATAGCTTCCTGTCGATTGATGTCTTCTGCGTACTGAGCAAGGCTAATTTTGCCCTTGAGATAATCCTTGAAGCGATAATATATGTCGTACTCGTAGCTGACATCGAATGCCTGGTAAACTTCCGAGTCGGACAGGCTCACCATTCCGCGTGCGCGGTTGGCAACGGTAAATACGGGTTCAACGGACTCGCTCAGCCAGAAGCAATCGGGGTTGACCTTCGCAACCTCTTCCCTTGCCTTCAGCCAGAACTCGAGAGGGATCAACGGGGCAACATCGCAGCGGAAGCCGTCTACAATACCAGCCCACATTTTGAGCGTCTCTATCTGGTAATCCCAGAGATCTCTATTGTTGTAATCAAGATCAATTACATCAAGCCATTCCCCCACCTTGTTGCCGAAACATCCGTCCGGCTTGTGATAGAACCATTCTGGATGATTCTTGGCCAGCCAGGAGTCGGGAGACGTGTGGTTATATACAACGTCGATGATGCACTTCATGCCGCGCGCGTGAATGTCGGTGACAAGTTGCTTCAGGTCATCAATCGTTCCATACTCGGGATTGATCTTGCGGTAATCAGAGATAGCATAAGGGCTGCCGAGCTCACCCTTGCGTTCCTTCTTGCCAATGGGATGGATTGGCAAAAGCCACACGATGTCGGTACCAAGTGCCTTTATGCGGTCAAGGTCTTTTCTAACGCCACTGAAGTTTCCTTCTTCACTGTAATTGCGCACGAAAATAGAATACATGACCTGATTTCTGTAGAATTTGGAAGTATTGACAGCCATAGAAAAACCTCCTTAGCCCTTGATTGCAGACGAGGAAATACCTGCAATAAACTTCTTTTGGAAAATGATATAGAATATTACGACGGGGATGATTGCGATGCTTGTTGCGGCGAATAGGCCGGCATAATCCGTGGAATATTGCCCGCTGAAGAGGTTTAACGCTACAGGCAGGAGCTGTTTCTTCGTATCGCGGATCATAAGGAACGGCCAGAGGTAGTCGTCCCACGCCCAGAGAAACTGGAAAACAGACATGGAAACGATGGCGTTATTCAACTGGGGAATGATGATGCGATGGAAAATATAGAACTCATTTGCTCCGTCCATTCGTGCTGCTTCTATGAGCTCGTTGGGGATAACTGCGCAGGACTGACGCATCAAAAAGATGCCGAAGGCAGTGAAGATGCTCGGAACAATAAGCGCCTGATAAGTGTCGATCCATTTCAGTGACTGCATAATACTGTATCTGGGAATGAGGGTAACGACACCGGGAATCATCATCGTCATCAGGATCATCGTGAACAGCGCATCACGCCCTTTGAATCTGTATTTGCAGAGCACATAGCCCGCAATGGTGCTTGTGTACACGGTTATGACCGTAATTAGCAGCGCGTAAATTAGGCTGTTTCCAAAATACCGGAAGAAGTCAAACTTATTGAGCACATCAGAATAATTCTGGAAAGAAAAATGCTGCGGGAACAACGTTTGTGCCAGGGAGCTGATCTCGGCATTGGTCTTGAAGGATGAGCAGAGCATCCAGATAAAAGGAAACACTGCCAGGAGACAGAAGAACAGCAAAATGGCGTTTAAGAACACAGAACTTAACTTCTTCATTTTCTTACACCTGCCCTTCGTTCTGACCCGAAATCCTAAAGGATATCGCAGTCAGTATCGCAATAAATAGAAACAGCACAAAGGATAGTGCCGAGGCATATCCAAAATTATACTTGGAGAAAGCCTCCTGATAGATGAGATAAGATGCCAGATATGTCTGAGTTCCAGGCCCGCCTCCTGTGAGAACCATTACCGGGATATAGGTCTGGAAATAGGAAATAAGCGAAGTGATTACTATAAAAACGATCGTGGGCTTAAGAAGCGGCAGTGTTACAAATCTGAATCTCTGCCATGCAGTCACGCCATCGGTCTCTGCGGCCTCATAGCACTCCACGGGCAACGAGTACATTGCACCCAGCAGAAGAATAACCGCATAGCCGAAATCCTTCCATATTGTCAATATAAGAATGGCTATCATGGCATAACGGCCATCATAAAGCCAGTTGATATTCGAATTTAGTATCCGATCCAGAAAGCCAATCTGAGGATCAAATATGAACTTCCATACAAACGTTACCGCCACAAGAGGGGTAATTGTGGGGAGGTAGAAAAGTATGCGATAAAGGGACTTGTGTTTAATTAGTTTGGAGAATATGGCACATGAAAGCGCAAGACCGATAATCACGCGGAAAGCAGTTGCGACAGCTGCGAAACCGAAGGTGTTTTTCATGGATAGCCAGAACAGATCGCTCGTAAAGACCTTTTTCCAATTGCCGAGTCCCAGATAGATCATCTGGTTTTTCAGCGGATTCCATCTGTAAAAGCTGCCAAACAGCACAGCAATAATAGGGAGAATAAAGAAGACGAGAAAGAAAACGACGAGTGCTGCAACAACAATGTTGCGCATTACGATCTCGCTCTTGCTCTGAGCAGGATTATTCAGTCTTATATTTCCTCTCATATTTCATATCCTTTCAAGGGAAATAGGGCACCGACATGACACTGCCGGTGCCCTCTATATTAGTATAGCTTACTTTGCGTACTTGTAAAGGGGTTCGCGAGACTCAAAATCGAGAGTTGCAAGATCTTCGTTGATAGCTGCTTCACAATCAGCAAGAGCCGTATCGATGTCCTTGCCGTTGTAGAAAATCTCTTCAAGAGCAATCTTCATATTGTCCTCAAGCGTGCTGGGCATGGGGCCGGGCCAAATGTAGCGGTCAATATGCTTTGCAAGAACCTTGATGCTGGGAACAGCAAGCAGGTCTGCATCGCTCTGCAGAGAAATCTTCATCGGGAATACTGCGTTTTGAGTACAGAATTCCTTCTGGATGCTGTCGTTTGCAAGGAAGAAGCGAACGATGTCCTGAGCAACGGCCTGCTGGTCGGCAGGAGCGTTCTTGTTGATACCGAAGGTGGACTCGCCGTTGTATCTGTGGTACGCGTAAGTGTTGGAAGGATCAACTGTGGGAATCTCAAAGCAATCATAGTGGGTATCGGGGAAGTTGTTGTTGAACACGCCGGTCATGAAGCCCCAGCCAAGGTACATAGCAACCAGCCCCTGACCAAAGTTGTCGCCAGAGTTATTGCCGAAGCTGTAGTCGCAGACACCATCAACGACGTACATGTCGTGCAGGCGGGTGATAACTTTTTTCATGGCCTCGTTATTGATGGAAGCGGTGCCATCCTCATTGAAGAGGTTCTGACCGTACTGGTACTGCATACCGAGAACGTCGCCCTGAATGCCGCCATTGTAGCTGAAGCCAGCCTGAACAAGGTCGCCATTCTCGTCGCGAATGGTGAGCTTCTTGGCAACTTCACGGAATTCGTCCCAGGTGGTGGGGATGTCAGCCTCGGTGAGGCCTGCAGCTGCCCACATGTCGGTGTTGTAGTACATGGTTGCGGTCATAAGGCCGTAGTCAGTATAGTAGACCTTCCCGTCTACAAGGTGGCCGGAAACGCCGACAAAGTCCGCTTCCATATCTTCGACAGGAATATCGTAGGGAGCCATGTAGTCGATGAGCAGGTCGTGCTTGCTGTTATGCACATTAAAGATTGCGGGACCATCGTTGCCCTGAAGAGCGAGAGGCAGCTTGGTGAAGTAATCATCCCAAGGATTCTCGACGAGAGTGATGGTCACGTTGGGGTGAATTGCAGTGTACTGATCCGCCAGAGACTGGAACAGATTTGCTGCACCGGACCAGAACCAGAGTTCTACTTCGATGTCCTTGCCGTCGTTAATGGGAACATTGGGGTCATACTGGATAGCTGAGCCAATAACGGGGCGCGCATCTGCTGTAGGTGTTTCGGCTGTGGAAGCTTTGGTTGCAGGTTCAGCCGTCTGCTCAGGCTCAGCGGTCTGAGCAGGTGCGCTACAGGCCGTCATGCTGAGAACCATAACAAGAGCGAGGCAAAGTGCGATGATTTTCTTTGACATTTTTGTTCCTCCATTTCATTTTGTTGTTAGCGTCGTTAGGTGTATCGCTAAACTAACTGTATTATATATTTCTTCAACGTGTTTGTCAACAGAAAACTATATAGCCACTTTAATTTTGTTGTAAAGTAACAAAATTAACCTGCATTTTTGTGCACATCCCCCTTGATTGAAGCAAATAATTAGTTTATCGCTAAACTAATTATTGAAATTTCTATCTACGTCAATACTGTTAGTTTTTTTCTCAGCACCTTGCATTTTTTGAATTGTTGGTTTATTATTAGTTTATCTTTAAACCAAGTGGAGTTTGAATATTATGGTTACACTGAAGGACATTGCGAAGGAAGCCGGAGTCAGCGTTATGACCGTCTCAAATATTGTAAACGGCAATTACACTAAGGTCTCCAAAGAAACGACAGAGCACGTGCAAAAGATCATTAGCCAAATGGGGTATGTTCCTAACGCCTCTGCAAGAAGCCTTGCAAAAAGCAAAACCAACATCATCGCAATTATTATGCGTGGCGAGGAAAACGAAAATCCAATGCTGAACCCATATTATTCTGCCATGGTGGGGGCAATGATCCGGAAAATTCAACAGCACGGCTACTATGCGATGGTGAACATTATGAAGTCCCATCAGGATATTCTACAGAGTCTGCGGACCTGGAATGTGGACGGCGCGATATTCCTAGGCCTCTTTGATGACGAGATAGAAGCCATGTATTCTGTATGCGATGTACCGATGGTCTTTGTCGACAGCTACAGCAACGTGCGTCAGCTTTCAAATATCGGAATTGACGATTTTAAGGGTGGGCAGCTTGCTGCAAACTATTTTATCTCTCAAGGCCATCGCAGCGTTGCATTTATCGGTCCTACCATGAAATATAATGGTGTTATCCGGCACCGTTTCGACGGCTTTAACTCCGTTCTGCGTGTGAATGGTATGGAGGTCAGCCCTGAGCATATTTTTGAGATTGAGTCGGATGTGCGTCAGGACGCAATTGTCGCTCTGGGTAAACACATTGCATCCATGGAAAAAGAGTTTTCCGCAATCTTCATCACAAGCGATCAGATTGCATCCTATGTTGTGCAGGGGCTCGTCTCGGGAGGGGTGTCCGTGCCGGAGGAGATGTCCGTTATCGGCTTTGATAACCTAGAGATATGCCGTCAAATATCTCCGCAGCTCACTACGATTGCGCAGGACCTTAATCAGAAGGCACACTTCGCTGTATCAACCCTGTTTCAACGTCTGGCCGATCCGTCTCTTCCCGCTCAGTCCATGGTACTGGATGTGAAGCTGGTTGTGAGAGATTCCGTTACATCATTGTAACAGCTCATATTGTTTTTCCATTTAGGCCGTATCTAAAAACTGGCAGAACGACCAACAGCGCAGTATTTTTGTTCTGCGAAATCCATTTTCCATAGGAATACATCCAGTATTCCTTTGGAAAATGATGTCACACAGGGAATAAATAGCCGCCGCCTAGGCGTTTTGACAGTTTTCGGACAGGCTCTAGTTCAGTTTATATAGCAGGCTGCTGTTGCTGCCGTTCCCCCGGTACCGTTGCTCTGTCTGAATCATCCCTGCTTTCCGCAAGTCCCGAATGGCCCGGCGGGTGGTGGATTCGGAGAGCTTCAAATCTTTGGCAATAGTTGGAATCGACGGCCAGCAGATGCCGTCTTTATTGGCGCGGTCGGCGAGATAGATGTACACAGAAATCGCTCTGTGGGGCAGATCCATACGGTGTAGCTTCGTAAAATCATGCATATTGTTTCCTCCTGTACGGGTGGGGCTGAGATGCCCCACCTGTTTTTCGTTATGTTTTGAGCGTTGTTTTCTCTGGGATCGGCACCGGTTTCACCGTTGTCTTTGGTGGTAATAGTTCCTCGGAATATACCAGCGGGCATCCAGAAAGAATCGCCTGTTCCAGCTCCGCTTTTCCCGCGTAATGCACCGGGCGGCTGCCCCGGTCAGGGATTTCCAAAGGCTTTTCAAATCGGATTCCCCAGTTCAGGAATAGTTTCAGTTTTGTCTTCATGGGATGCGTGCCGGTTTTCATTATCACGAAGCTGCCCTTGGGCATGGATTTCAGCTCATCCGGGGACATGAGGGGGCGCTCCATCATTTGCAGGGACTGGGAGTTGCTGTCCTTGCCCTGAGTCACAGAGCCGGACAGAACCGTTCGGCTGCCCAGATTTCTGGACAGCACCTCTGCCGTCTGGCTGTTCGGGGCAAAACCGCCGAATATGGTGTCCTGACAGTTATCGGCGAGGATTTCCGCCCCCTCTTTTCCATAGTTTTTCTCTAACTGGGCAAGACTCTGAATAATTGGCACAAGGGTCAATCTTCGGGAGCGGCCTGCAGAGAACAGCGGCAGAATGTCAAAGGGCGGCATAGTTCCCAACTCGTCGCAGAAGAACACCGCCCGGTTGAGAAGCCTGCCGCCATGTTCATTGGCCACGGAAAACAGTTCACGGGCAAGGTTCTGGATCATCAGACTGGCTACAAAATTCTTGGTAGCATCCTCTTCCGGGAGAATCAGAAAAATGGCGCACTTTTCCCGCACAAACTGTTCCGCATCAATGCCTCCGTCAAAGCACAGCACCTGTTCCAGTTCCGTATCCAGAAAAGCATTTAATCTGGACAGCACGGTGGACATGATGGAATTCATCGCCTGATCCGACGCTGTCAGTGCGGAACCCGCCAGCCATTTTGCCTTGTGTTCCGAGGGCAGAAGCTGCATCAGCTCCTGAAACTGGTTTCCCCCTCGCCGCCCCTGCATCAGAAGTTCCTGCACCAGCTTGAATACGGAGGCAATGTGCCGGGTTTCATAGCCGTCCGTTTCCTCCGGTGGAAGGAACTCCGACAGGAGCAGAACCACCGAGGCAAGCAGCCCTTCTGCCGCGTCATAAAAGTAGGCGTTCTGTCCGTGGTCACTCCCTTCCCCCTCTGGGCTGATGATCGTTTTTGCCAGAATTTTGGCATACTTCTCTGCCTTTGCTTTGGCCGTTATCTCCGTGGGATCTTCCCGGTGGTCATCCATGTAGCGGTTTATCAGGGTCAAAAGGTTATTTCCGTCCGACCGGGTAGGCTCCCGGAGGTCAACAACCGATATCCGGTAGCCATAAATGTCACGGGCTATAGCGCCATAATTCCGCGCCAGATCGCCCTTGGTGTCCAGTGCCAGAAAGCTCATACCGCTGGCACAGGCGTATTCCAGATTGGGGTACAGAAAATAGGCGGTTTTACCAACGCCGGACGCGCCGATCATCAGCACATGGACATCGTCCGAATCCACCAGCGCCGTTGTTTTTCTGCCGCCCTGACATCCCAGGACAATGCCCTGAGGCAGCGGCTTTCCATTGGAAATGGGCTGTTTTCCCTCTTTTGCGGCCTGCCGCCATTGGTTCGGTGTGTATGGAACATGGTGGTAGGTTTGCTTTACCTCCTGCCGGGTAGCCCAGCGGGCAGTACCGTGCTGACCGTTTCCCACGGTTTTGTCTTTGATACCGTTGAGATCATGCCTTTGGGCAGCATAAGTCACAAAAAACAGCACCGCAATGATGCCGCCCACAGATAAAATCAGCATGGAAATTCCATTCATTTTTTGTCCTCCTTCCGCAGAAACAACAAATCCTCGTTCCAGTCCTTTCGGGTGGGAACGAGGATTTGATTTCGTATGTTCTTTTCCGTTAATGCCTTGGAAATTCTCTGTGCTGCCCTTTGGCCGGTTTCATCGTTGTCCAGGCAGATGCACACATTGCGGATGAATGGCCTGCCTTCCATTGTCTTCCACAGCACCTTGTCCGAAACACCACAGGCCGCGGCATAGCTGCTGGATTTCCAGTGCTGTTTGTGCATGGAAATAAACGACAGCATGTCAATCGGAGCTTCAAACAGAAACAGAGTGTCCCCGCCGCCGACCCAGTGGAAGCTGTATTCCGGCTTACTGCCGGGGGCATTTCCCTTGAAGCTGCCCTGTGCAGCAGTGCTGTGCTTGTGAATGTGCCGTGGTTTTCCCTCCCGGTCTGCGCCCACGAATACGGCGTTGTGGTAATCTGCGGATTCATAGACAAGCCCCCGGTAGGAAAAGGCATCCAGCACCTCCTTGTCGATGCCCCGGTGCCGAAGCAGGTAGCCGTAGACCCGGCGCATGTTCTCATGCTTTTGGGGAATCTCCAATGGTTTCTGTGAAAAAGGTTCCACCGGTTCCCGGATGGTACCGGCATCCATGGCGAGCATTAGCTGCACCGCCTCCGGGTACTCCATGTTGTAGAACCGGCAGGCAAAGTCGATAGCGTCCCCGCCCACCTGTTCATACTGGTGGAACCACAGGTTGCCCCGGATGGTTACCTTCTGCCCGTGATCCAGCCACATATTCTCCGAGCCGGATCGTTTCACTTCCTCCCCACATTGCCGCAGAAATGCTGCCAGATCTGTTCGTCTGGCCTGTTCCCGCTGCTGCTCCGTAAACGGTATATAGCTCATTTTACCTCCGAATCATTTCTTCAAGTGAGGGATAGATATATTTGCATAATTTGTCCGTATAGAGTATCAAACCTTTCCTATCTGCTGTAATATCTTCAGGTGGGAAGTTCACTTCTGGTGTCATCGTGACAGGGAGCTGGTGTCACCGCATGGTCAGGCTCCCCCCCCTTGGTGGGCACATATTTCATATCAGTCCCGGATACCCAAAGCCTGCTTCTTCTCGTCGATCTGACGGCGCTGCTTACGGTCAGGCTGTTGGTGCCGGACTCTGTCCTGCTGTTCCTTCTCCTGAAACATCCGCCCAAGCTGGGCGATCAGAGAGGCTGCGCCCCTTATGTGCTGCTGCCGGATCACCCGCAGCAGATTTTCCGCATACATATTGCCATGGGCAGCAGATTGCACCAAGTATTCCAGCCCCTTCTCCCGGTCAGCACGGATGCCATTTCCGAAATAGTAGATCTTACCAAGCTGGTATTCCGCATAGGAATCGCTGTTCTCCGCTGCCATATGGAAGCAGCGGATGGCCTTTTGCACATCCTTCCAGCCTTCTTCCTTGAGGTAGACCTTACCGGCAAGATAGGCCGCAAATGTGACACCCGCTTCCGCGAGTTCCTCCAGCAATGGCAGTCCTCTGGCAATATCCTTCTGCACCAATTTTCCCTGACAAAACAGCTTTCCAAGCTGGTACCTGGCAAAGGCATTGTCTTTTGCCGCCGCCAGTTCCAGATATTCCACCGCTTTTTCAGGGTCATATTCTGAAAACTCCGGCTTTAGATACAGCTTGCCAAGACCATACAGGGCATCCGCGCTGCCAAGCTCCATAGCTTTCTCAAAATAGTACCGGCTCTTTTCCAAATCCACTTCGGTGCCGGTTCCGGTCATATTCATGGAACCAAGGCGATAGCAGAGCTTATCATCTGCCATAGTCGCTTCCATGGCGAGAAATCCTGCGTATGCTTTGGCATACCACCGCTTGGATTCTTCCAAATCAGCCTCTGTCCCGATACCATCCTGATACATCCTTCCAAGCTGGTACTGGGCGTAAGCATTGCCCCGGACTGCCGCCATGGTGTACAGTCTGTATGCCTCCGTATTGCTCTGTTCCACGCCATGCCCCCGGAGGTATTGCCCTCCCAACGAGTAGGCAGCAAATGGGTTATTGTCATCCACTGCCTGACGAAACCACCGGGCAGACTCCTCGTAGTTCTGCTCTGTCCCGTGACCAAGGGCATGGCATTTTCCTATCCGGTATCGCAGATAGCCTTTCTTTTCAGCCGTCTGTTCTGCTTTCTGGAAGGCTTCCAACGCATTCCGGAACCAAGTCTGTGCTTCTTCCTCATCCGCGTCACAGCCAAGCCCAAGCAGGTATATCCGTCCCAGATCATAGCAGGCATAGCCGTTTCCCCCGCGTGCCTCCGTATCCAGTAGAGGCATCGCTTTCCGGAAATCCGGCTTTTCTTCCTCTGTCCCATATAAAAATCTGCGAGCCTGTTTGTAGGGATACGACCACCAATCTCTGCCGTCAGAAGCACGGCGAACAGTTGCATTCTCTGCGGCACAGTTCTCATAGGCATCAGCTTCCCCACCGGTTTCTTTCTGAATAAACTGAGGGCGATAGGGATCGCTCCACCGGTCAAAATCCTCTATTGGCACAGGGTCAGGCTCCTCTACTGACGGGAATTCCGTTTCCATCACATCCTGCTGCGGTTCCGGCTCTGCCGCCTGCCGGATCAGATCGTTGATTTTGAGCGTCCCCTGTATCACAGCGTTGCGGATGGACTTGAATTCCCTGTTCTGTTCCAGCGGCACACGCTCCGGGAAATGGTCTGTATAGGTGCGAAGCACATCCTCCCGCTGTTCATACCACAGATCGTACAGCTCCCGGATATTCTCGTCCCCGGCAAGCTCCGCTACAATTTGGTCAACGATTGCCTTCACATCCGATTTCAAATAGCCGTACACCTTCTTCCCCGTGGTGCGGGAAAGGCGGTCACTGAGCTGTACCAGTAACTCCTCAATCCTGGGATTCAGATACTTCCCCGCATTGATTTTCGCCACGATCTCCGAGACGCTTTCCCGCCCCTGCTCCCGCAGGCGGTCACGGTATTCCGTCTGCTGTTGGTAGGTAAACATCAGCTCCTGAGAAAAGATTTCCCTGGCAAAGACAGACCGCATTTTCTCCACGCCCTTTGCGCTCAGATGTCCCTCTCCCGGCACCGTGGAGCAGGCAATGAGATGGACATGGGGATGGTGTCCCTCGTTATGAAAAGCCGCATACCACCGCAGATGGTTCATTGGAATCTTGAGATTTTCGGAAAGGGTCGGCGTCTGTCCCCGGAGGAAATCCCGCCAACGGCCCCCGTGGTCGAAGCCCAACCGGGCGGCATCTTCCCGTTTTAGAGACAGAATCGCCGTATACACATTGCCCCGGTAGGCATTCAGCTCTTTTGAGACTTCGCTCAGCTGCACCTCTACGCCATCGTCCGTAAACAGCCCATGGCTCCCAAACCGCTCCGCTCTGGGTCGGGTGGCGATGTAATCGGCATAGGTTTTCGTATTGACAACCGCATCCAGATGCTCCTCCATTGCTGTGGAGATAAATTCCGAGGCATTCCCCGCCGTCCGCTCCTGTTGGAAATCCCGGTATTCATGACTTTGTTTTATGTCCGGAAAGTCCCGAAGAATTTTCTCAATCAGCGCCTGCTGCTTTTGGGTTGCGGGGGCATGACGGTGGGAATCATCTATTCTTTCCACCCCTTCCCGGGTGGCAATATACCGGGCATATCCCCCCACGGATCTGCCGCCCGTACCCGGCTTCAGGTACTTGAATTTCGTCACCAGTCTTGGCATTTATCTATCTCTTTTGAAAGTCAAAGGCATCCTCAAAGGAGTAAACGCCGTTGCTGCGCTTGACCTGAGCAACGCAGGTACCCCGGAGCTTTTCCAGCTGCTCCCGGCCAATGTTGCATGTAGCGGCCACCACATTCATGGTGATCGCCTGCTCCACCGCCAGCTTGAACAGAATGCGGCTGATCCGGTTGTCACTGTCATTCACGATTCCCTTGACCGTGGACGTGATGATCTTAGGCAGATAATCGCTGCCATTCTCCGAGGAAATATAGCCAATGTAAAAATGGATTGCTTTCTCGATGAACTCACTCTGGCTGGAACAGTTGTCCGCCTTATACCCCTTGCGCACCTGCTCCAGCGAGGATTCCCGTATCCAAAGCGCAAATTTTCGTTTTCCCTCTGTATTCTCTGCCATATCAGGCAAAACACCTCCTGTTCTGGCCACAACCCACAGTCTGACCCACGCGAATTCGCTGCAGCACCAAGGACTTTCCGCTGTTCTGACCCACAGGTTGACCCCACCCGCATCCAACCGACCCACACTTTCTGAATTCGAAAACCTGTGGTGGGGCGGGCGTTGCCCGCCCCTGTAGGCTCGGTGTGGGGCGTTTACGACCCACAGTCTTTCTCCTGCTTGAAAATCGACCCTCTGGTTTTACCGGCTCCGATGCAGGAAGCCAGCCACGGCAGCGCTAATCACCGCCAGGGATGCCAGCACGATAATCAGCTTCTTTTTTACAGTTCTCACCTCCAAATCAAAAAAATCAATCCCTTACTTGGGCACTTACTTTCGCTTCAGACTGTTGCCATCCAGCTTGGGAAAACGGCACTCCATATAGCTCAGGCCATACTTATCCACCGCCCGGTCCAGCACCAGAAACATCTCCCGCTCCAGATTCCAGGCGTTGTAGCGAACGGGGTCAGGCAGATTCTCATAACAGATCCAGTCCGGGCTGAGAGGAGTATCCTTTACCAACAGGTCATACCCCAGAGAGTATTTCCCGTTGTTCCAGTACACCACCGCTTCCAACTTCACGGCTCCCACAGCAAGACTGGCAGCAATCAGGAAGTGGTTGCTGCCATCCAATGTTTCCAGGAGATTGGCAACCACAGCGGCAGACAGCCTCTGCTCAAAGAAGTAACCCGTCCCAAGCTGTTTTCTCAGTCTCTTTTGTTTCAACACAGTGATTCCCCCTAGAAAAACCGCATACCCTCACACTCCATTCTCTGCTGAGCCAGATCCATGCTGTCATTCACCGCATGATCCAGCACATTGGTGTCCAGACCGCAGTCCTCATAGCCCTGTCGGACGATATCGTAGTAGCTCTTACTGGGGTTTCCGAAGTCCATCCGGGGATCCATGATGTAGACCATGCCGGTGAGGCTGCTGCCATCATCCATCTTCACAGGAATCTGTTCCTTGTTGTAGTAGCAGTAGCCCTTCAGGTTGTATCCCTCGTACATATCGAGGCGGGACTCATCCCGTTTCTTGATTGTCCACATACCTACCGGAACAGACGATCCTTCCTTCGGTGCGATAGTGGCATGAGCGCCGTGAAGGGATCCTTTGAACTGAAGCTCATAGTTTTCAATAGAGCCTGTCCCTACAAATTCCGCTCCCGGACACCGGTCCTTCATCTGTTCCTTGTTCAAATTACTGCCATAGGCAACGTATAGCTTTGCCATGATTCCTCCTAACATTGTTCTTCCATAGAAAAAGCAGGAGCTTCCTCCTGCTGCTGATGTACTTCCTGCACAGTATCAGACAGGGCAGCAGAAGACTGTGCCTGCTCCAACCGCTGCTGTATCTGCCGCTCCCGCTGGCGGATCGCCTGGGCCGGATCCTTCCATGCGATATTACCGTCCAGATTTTTCAGCAGGTGCTGACGGGCGGTTTTGAACTCATCGCCAATCAGCCCCAGCCGCAGAAGCCAGGTGCGGAAGGTGTACTTTTCGTTCTCCGACTGGGTTCTGGTGCGCATGGCCCGCTGCTGGATCAGCGCCTGATGGGAGATTGCCAGACACAGCTGGATGTAACTCTTGACTTCTCCCGCGTGGAGGGTAGAATTGAACATCCGAAACTCAATGGTTCCCTTGCTGAACACACTGTGCAGATTCAGGGCATGATACCGGGTGCTGTCGTAGTGAATACCCCGCCGGGAAGAGCCGTTGTACCACAGGGTTTCAAACTCGGACATGGACTTGGGGCGTTTGAGATTCACGTCCTCTAAAAATCGAAGGTCAGCCTTTTGGCAGTAATACTCCCGGTCAATCTGCACCCGCAGGGCCTTATACAGCAGATCCTCCTTAGATGCCATGATGTTGACGATGTTCCGCAGAGTCTTGGGATCGTGCCGGGAAGCGTCCACATGGATGTGGATGCCGCAGCTGTCGTTCACCTTGGCTCCGCCCCGGCGCAGCTCACGCACCAGCTCCTGAATGGTTTCGATGTCCTCATATTTGCAAATAGGCGAGACCACTTCCACCGCGTACAGGCGGCTGGCGGTTCGCTCTCCCCGGGACTGGCACTGGATGCTGGCGTCGCTGACCACCTTCCACTTGCGGCCGGTATCGTCCTCCACGGTATAGGTATCGTAGGTGCCGCCCACATGAACAGCAGAAGAATGAAAATGTCCAGCAATGATTCTGGCCGCCGCGCTCCGGGTGATGCCCGTCATTTCGATCTCAATACCGAAGTTCTGATCTCTCAGGCAGGATCACCACCCCCGGGCGCTTTACGGCAGACCTCTATCCCGCCCCAATCGTCGTACAATCCCCGCAAAACAGGTGTGTTCACTTGAGAACCTCCTTGCCCACGGGTAGAGACTCGTCCGAGCAGTTTTCCTGAGAACCCTCTGCATTTTCGGCGGATTCATCCCTGCACTCGGCTCCCAGGCGGAACCGCCAAAGCGGACACTGTCTGGCCGGACAAAGGCGCACCTCATAGGCACTGCCGCAGCAGCAGTCCAGACACTTCAGACGAATGGCTTTCTTTCTGCTGCCCCTTTCTTCTTCGTTCACAGTCGATCCCCGACGGCAGAAACGGAAGCATCCTTACCCTTTCTTTTTGGCTTCTGGCTCTCCACCTTCATGTCCACGAAGGCGCGGACGTTGGCAGGAACAACCTTCTGATACATGGCCTCCGCCGCCTGCGCCAGCTCCTCCTCAACAGATACCCCACGCTGCTCCGCGTACATCCGCAGTGCCAGCAGCTTTTCTTCCTCATATCCGACCATAATGCACTTTTTCATATTGACCTCCAAAAAATTGTGCCGCCGGGATGATCTCCCGGCGGCATGTGTGATGTTCCACTACGCAGTGGTACCCACTGCTTCATAGGCGTCCAGCGCCTGCTCAATCAGCCTGACGATGAACTCCCGCTGACTGACCTTTTTCCCGGTGCGCTCCTTTTCCGATGCCAGATACTTCTTGATCCGCATATCCAGCTCCTCCGGGATCTGAAACGCCAGTGTCTTGGTTGCTGTCATGATGGATTTGCCTCCTTCAAAATGTTCTCTGAGAATTTGGGTAACGTATTCGCTGAGGGACTGCCCCAACGATTCCCTTTCTTCCCTCACCCTGTCGTGCAGGGAGATGGGGATCTGGGCGCAGAGGTTGCGGGTTGCCTCCATAGGTGCTTCTCCTTTCCTGATTTGCAATGCAAGCATACCCCAAGCAGCGGAAAATAGCTATTCACAGTAAGCAACAAAAATTTCAGCGGAAAGGAAGCAAAAGCAACCAATCACCCCATAGACATACAAGGGCTGCCGTTTCCCTCCCAGTCCGGTTCCGCTGTCAGGTTTTCCGCTTTCTCGCTCACCAGCAGATTCTGTTCCCGCAAAGTCATGTAGCTTCTGGCTCCCAGAAAAGGCGCGGTGTACCGGGCATAGCCGTAACCGCTGCTGTCCACCAGCACACCGTCCTCAGAGGTTTCCCCCATAACCAGAACGCACTGCCGGATGCCATTGCGAAAGCCCATCCCATCCGCATTCTTACGGAGGAAGTCATAGTCGTACATCAAGTGCTTTTTGAAAAATGCATACTCCTTATCTGTCAGGCAGATGACCTTGCAGACTTCACAGGGCGCTTCTTCCACAGCAGGCTGTTTACTCTGAAAGTTTGCATTCAATTTCATGTGTCTTCCTCCGTTTCCTCAATGTAGTTGATGTAGGGGATTTTCAGCCAGTGCGTCCAGCTGCGAGCAGCCACCCGTGTCTTCACCACACCGTAGCGGGTTCCCATGGCTTCAATGGCATAGCCGTTTCCGATGTAGATGCCGATATGTCCCTGATGCCACACAGCAAGTCCCGGAATCTCCGGCATGGTGGAGATGGGGCCTTTTTCCGTTGCCGTGCGGTACATCTGGTCAGCGCCGATATCCGGCATGCCATTGGTGGCGTAGTTCACAGAATCCGTTTCCGGGTCGTACCAGCAGTACCCCTTGATAAAGCCCACGCAGTCGGCAGTACGCCTGCCCAGATAGTGACTGCGGATGTACTCCTCGTAGGCGCCCACATTGTCCGGATACTGCGCTGCCTTTGCCGCCAGCGTGTCCCGTGTCAGCACCTGCCCAAAGGTCCCCCATACATAACCCCAGCCCGCCGCTTCCGCCGAGATCGCCCATTGCACCAGATCCAGATTATTCTTGGTGGTGGGATAGACATAGTTGGAGGTGTCCACATACTGAGAGCGCACATTACCAACCAACTTTGTAAAATCCTCAGCGGCAATATTCGTTCCGAAGGCATTGTTGACGGCGGCGATCAGCTGGTCATCCGTCTGCTCCGGCTGAAAGCAGCCGACCAGCCGGGGCACAAATCCCGGTTGGTCGGAATGGTCATACAGGGCAAGGATGTACAGCATCTGAGCTTCCCGGACACGGCTGGGCATATCCGCATCCCGCAAAGCGGTCTGGATGGCGTTCATGTTGTCCTCTACCTGCTGAAGCATCTGCCGGTCGCCGTCGGACATCTCCTCCGCGATCTGCTCCTGGAGCGCGCCAACAACCAGTTTCAGCGTCCCGCTGAACACGGTGATGATAGCAGCCATGGGCATGAACAGGGCAACGATCACAACCAGAATCGCCATTGCCGCTTTCTTCAGCGTCTTTTTGTCCGACAGCAGCGCAACCGCTATCTTTTTGAGTGCCGCGCCGACGGTTATGCTCATCATCGGCCTCCCGCTTTCCCGAACAGCGCTTCCTTATAGTCCGGCACCTGCACCTGCAGATAGTACCGCTCCCCGCCGCAGCGATACAGGCATACGCCGCGGTCAGGATTGAGGATCAGCTCATACTCCGCCTCATCTACCTACAGGGCATCCATATAGTCCTTGGGGTTGATGGCGCCGGGGTAAAACAGGAACTGGTGGGTAGGAATGGAGAACATGGGCTTTGTGAACTCCCGGATGGAGGGAATCAGGAAATCCTCAATGTTCTGAGATGCCAGCACCACACAGGAATCCTTCTTCCGGACACGCTTCATGGAATTGCGGATGTACTCAATGGCAGTCTGGTTGGTCAGGAACAGGTACAGCTCGTCGATAGCAGCTACGCTGTCGCCAATGCCTATCAGCCGATTGCTCATATACGACAGGATGTTGAACAGGATAGCGTCCTTCAGGCGTTTGTTGGTGTCCATAAGCCCCTTTACGCCGAAGCAAAGGAACTTGTCGTCCACGATGTTGGTGTGGCCGTTAAAGTACCGGCTTTCCGAGCCGACGCACATGGAGTGGATACCGAGGCAGATCTCCCGGAGCATCTCCTGGGTGTACAGGTGCTTTTCGCCAGGGTCGTATTCCAGATACTCCTTCTGGCACAGCCAATAGAATTCCGCCATGACAGGATAGTGAATAGGGCTGAGGGCGGAAAAGTCCGTGCTGTCCGTGATGCCCCGCTGGGCATACAGCTTTTCCAGCAGAATTTCCATGGTGTCAACCTGGGCATCCGTGAAATCCTTATAGCTGCGGAAAAAGTCCTTGAGAAAGGCAATATGCTGGCTCAGCCGGGTGACCTTTCGGAAGGCTTCGGGACTCTCCTCATCTGTGTCAGGTTCTTCCGCATCCACAGACCATACTTTCGGCTCCAACGGGTTGATGATGTACTCTCCGGTCATATAGTCCACATAACAGCCGCCCAGATTCCGGGTCAAGTCTTCATATTCCGCTTCCACATCCAGACAGATCACCGCCTTGCCGGACTCCCGGAAATTGGTCAGCAGCAGCTTCATCAGGTAGGATTTTCCCTGTCCGGAGTTGCCCAGAATCAGGGCGCTGCCGTTGGTCTTGTCATTGCTGCGGCGGTCAAGATCCACAAGAATGTTGGTGCCGTACTTGTCCCTGCCTACATAGAAGCCCTTGGGATCGGTCTTACCGGAAAAGCTCAGGGGATACATATTGGCGACGGAACCGGCAGGCAGCACCCGCTCATACTGGTCGCCAAACTGGTTCCGGCCAAAGGGCAGCACAGACAGAAAGCCTTCCTGCTGCCGCAGGGTCAGCTTGTCCACCGTGATCTTGGCGCGGGTCAGCTCCATGGCGATCTGGGACTGAAGCTGCTCCAGCGTTTCCATGCTTCTGGCCTTCAGCTCCATGTACACACTGCAATGAAGCAGAATTTCCCGGTTGTTGCGCATGGTAGCGAGAAGTGTCTGCACATCCTGCAAATTTCCCTCTGCCTCCATGGCCTGGGTGATGTCGTGATCTCCCGCCATGAGCCGGTTTTTCCGGGCGGCATTGTTCACGATCTGCTTTTCCTCCACCGGCGTGACCCGGCGGTGGTACAGCCGCAGGGTGACCCCGGTACGGTCGGCAAGCTGCGCCAAAATCGCCTGTTCCTCGGTCGTAGGCGGGTACTCCCGAATGACCCACACGCAGCGGTAGGTGTCGCCGACAATGTAGTAATTGGCGAAGAATTTCATTGTTCCCGGTAGGATACAATCAAAGAAATCCTTGGTACGGACTCCCGTGTCCCCATTCTGCACCTTCTTTTTTCGTCCAAACAGGCTCATGCTTTCTTCCCTCCCCGCACATACTGCGCCCCATCCACATCCGGCATCCGGTCGCCGTCCATGGAAGCGCCGAAATAGATGGCAAGAAAACGTTTGATATCCGCCTTCTTCATCCGCTGCACCTCAAAGCCCGCCCCTGCCAGCTGCTTGTGAGTCTCATTTGCCAGACACAGCACCTGTTCAGGCTTCCAGCCGGAGCAGCGGCGCAGGAACACGAACTGCCGGGCAGTGGACATCTCCGCCTGCAGCTCGGTCAGCATCTCTCCATCCTGATGCAGAAGCCGCCGGACACAGGCGTTGCGCTCCTCCCGCTCCCGCTGGCGAAGGTACGCCTTGTTTGCGTCAAAGCATTCACAGGAATCCGTGCAGACGATCTCCAGATCCGGCATCACCGTCAGGGCGGTTTGCAGGTTGTGAATTTTTACGTCGATGTTGGATGCGGACAGTACCGAGATATTGACGGGAGACACCCGGAAAAACAGCAGCTCCCCGGCTGTAGTGGCAAGGCCATACCGGGTAAAGCCGTAAATACCCATAAGCTCCTGTACGGAACGCCCCCGCTGCCGCTTTTTCTCCTTTCGCTTTTTGTCTTTCATTTTTCATCTCCATTCGTAGTATTTCTGGCTGGTCACAAAATGCCGGACGGCGTAGCCCAGATAGTCCATGACGGTGGTATCCTCCATGCGGATGGTCATGAAGGCAAAGCACAGCGCCCCCGCCAGAGGGAACAGCAGTCCCGAATGCACCAGCAGCACCACCGACAGCAGAGCCGCGATGGCCAGAATCACAAAATCCCGCATCCCCCAAAGCCACAGGTGGGGCTTGGCCTTCAGGTTCTGCGGGTAGATATAGGTTTTCATAGGTGTCCTCACTTTCTCATCAGGTTCTTCGCCAGATTGATCGCCGAGGAGGTACTGTACACCATGCTGGATACATTTACCCGGACGCTGGAATCCAGGCCAAACTGCTGAGCGATCCGCGGTACCTCATTGGCGGTTAACATAATCCCAAGCCCCATCAGCATACTGTCCTGCAAGGTCAGCATCCCCAGGAACAGCAGAGTCGTCTGCAAAAAGGCCGTCAGGCAAATTGCCATGACCTGCTTGCACCACTGGTTGAAGCCATCCGTATACCCGCGGGGTACGCTGAACATATACAGCGACCCCACCGCGATCTGGATCAGCAGGATACCGCCCCGCTTGATATTGGCGAAGAACACCTTGATGGTACAGTAGGAAAAGGCCAGCAAAAAGAACAGCAGCTTCAGCACAGGCTCCGACGGCGTTCCCAGCCGAAACACCGCGCGCAGAATAAACACCGCGATTCCCCCGATTGTGGTACCTTGGGCGCTGGAGAAGATTCGGGTCAGGTCACCGGCGAAGCTGTTTTGCAGGGAAACACAGAACTTATACAGCTCCACCGGGAGTACGCCTATCAGCGCGCAGGCAAAGAAACCTTTCAGCACATTCAGCGCAGCGCCCTTGATACTGACCCTGCCGGACTGCGACTCTATAGCCACCTCGAACACAGCGCCGACCACCCCCACCGTGAAAAGTGCCCAGCCAAAGAGGGTGAACAGCCGCACCACAGCGTTCACCCAGCTGAGGCTGAAAATCTCAGCGCCCATATTGTTCATGCTGGTGAACAGGTCTGCCACCGCGTCGAAGACCGTGTTGTAGATCCACTCTACCAGCGCGTTCCAGATATCCACGGCGATGTCCGCGCCGACCCCCTCGAACACCACGCTCAGGGCGTCTCCCAGCCCTGAGAGGATATCTCCTAACCAGTCAAACAAAGGCTGTCACCGTTTTCCCTTTCTCAGCCAAGGATACTCCAGATATAGCTGGGTGCCGTCAGGGCGAACAGCAGGCAGGCAAACAAAATCGCCGGTGCGGTAAACTCAAACTGTCCGTGTTTGCGGTAGTCCATATACGCCGTTGCGATCTTGACGAACAGCAGGACCGCCAGGATCATGTCAATGACGGGGAACACTACGTTGTTGACAATGGTCTGCACCTGTCCTTTGGCCGCATTCCAGGTGCCTTCAATGGCGCCGGACACATTGCTTGCAGCGGCGCTGGCGGGAATGGCCATAAACGCCGCGAGCAGGGTCAGGACACAGAGCATGGTGAGCAGTCTTACAATTCTTTTCTTCTTCATGAAACCTCCATTTCGTAATCGCGCTCACAGAATACCAGATACCGCTGCTTTCCTCCGGAAGCGGGCGGATGGCAGGTGAGCAGGGTTAATAATTCACGCCCCGGCTGGATGAGGATGGCTTCCACATCATTGGGGTCAATGACCTTGGTCTCCTTGACCTGATAGTTCAGCGTCTCCCATAGATTGGTAACGGTGACGGTGTCTCCCGGTTCCAGCTGGTTGATGTACAGAAAATACGCCGCGCCGTTCCATCCTCTATGCCCGGCAAGGACACAGTTGGTGTCGCTGCCGCCTATGGGCAGACTGGTCTGCCCCATAACTGCCGCACCGGCTGCCATATTTTCCTTTGTTGCCCCCATAAAGATTGGCATTTGTAAATCCAGCTTTGGAATAGAGAGAACGCCAAACACCTCGCTGTCCAGACCATAGTCGTAAAGCCAGAAACAGGCGTCTTCATAAGCAGAAGGATCGGACAGCCCTTTCTGCCCCTCCCGGAAGATGGCTTCGTTGTAGGCTTTCATATCCAGCCAGAGTTGGGTGTGCTCCAAGGGCATCTGTGGTTCCGCGGTCTCGCGAGTACCCGGATCCCCCGGAATGACGTGGGAGTTCTCCTCCGCTGTTCGCTCTGCGTCTTCCTCCAACAGAAGCAGGAAGTCCTCTGAATCCCTGTGCATGGTACGCTCAACCCATAATCCGTTGAGAGCTGGATAAAGCATCGTTCCGCCGCCGAACAGCAGAAGCAGAACAGCCAGAATCACAAAAAGGATTTTTCCCTTGCTTTCTGACATAACGCCCTCCTTTCTTCTTTACGGTTTTCTCCTTCCGAACGAACAGGTACACACTCAGCAGAAGCACAACAGCGGCCATCGCCGCCAGCCCCAGACGAACACCAAGCCAATACTGTTTCTCCCAGTTGGAATCCGTATTTTCCTCATGCGGAACAGCAGAAGCCTCTGTTTCTTCCGTCGGGACATACGGGATACGGCTCCCCTGCACCAGCAGTCGGTGGGTATTTACGCCGGTGGGCGTACAGGTCACCAGCGTACACAAATCCTCACCGGGTTCAATTCCCAGATAGGTGGTATCATGGGGCAGAACCGTATGAATTTTCCTTACTTCATAGGTAAGAGTTTCGTCCAGAACATGCAGATAGAAAATATCCCCCTCCCGCAGCTGTTCCAGATCCGTGAACATCTTCTGAGAAGCCATACCGCTGTGACCGGTGATGATGGTATGAGTACTTTCTCCGCCCACCGGCAAAGAGGAACCCAGCAGGTGTCCCGTTCCCCTGTCCAGAGAATCCGCGCCTGTTCCATGATAGATGGGAAGGTCCACGCCGATTTTCGGTATTTCCACATACCCCATTATTCCGCTTCCACTTACATTCACTTGGTTAACATAATCTTCAGATGCTGCACGAATGGATGCCTGGGAGTAGGCCTCCTCTGCCGCTCCGGGGGTGATGGTTTTGTTGTACGCCACCGCACTTTCCCGGATGCTTTCTATTTCTGCGGAATCCGTCTGTTCCAGCACCTCCCGGTATTCGGTCTGTATCCGGGATTGGTGCCGCCCGATATACCAGTTGCTGACAACGGGGTACAGCGTCAGCCCCAATGCCAGCAGAAACAGCGCGGCCGCTAGAAGTATCTGCCAATGTCCCCGCTTCATGTTCTCCCCTCCTGACGCAGCACTGCCCCGGAAGGGTTTTCCGGGGCAGTACAAAATTTCTTCCGGTTGCTTAAATTTCTTCCGGTTACTTGAATCTCTTCCGGACAATGATAATGCAGGCAGCGGAGGCGGTCATGAGCAGAATACCGGCCAGACCATACATCCACACACCCCGGTCGCCGGTGGCCGGGAGATCAAAGCCGCTGGTGTTCACTACGCTGAGAGGCACAAGAGCATTGGCGCTTCCATTGTCTGCCAGCATCGCGGCCTGTTTCCCATCCACGGCGGCAGAGGTGGATGCGTCTTTCCGGGAAATTACCACAGAAATTCCCTTTTTCAGCAGGGTATAGCCGTCCGCCGTCTTGATTTCGGTGACGGTATATTCGTCATCCTCCAAACCCTTTATGAGAATCTTGCCTTTTCCATCTTTGACAGTCGGAACAAACCGGGTAGCGTCCTTCTTGTCCGCGACATGATCTGTGACGTAGTAAACGCCGGTGGCTTCATCCAGTCTGGCCTTCACACAATAGCCGTCAGTCTTATTCTGCATGATGAACTGCACCTTGGAGAAATCCCCCTTGCCGTCGGAGAACAGCTTCGTCAGTTCCATACCATAGGTGAAGACCCTGGCGTCATCCTTCAGGGTATCATAGGAATTCTGGGAGGTGCGTTTCCATGTCAGCACCACCTTGTTGGGGTTGCCGTTGTCGCCGTAGACCACATCGGCGCTGCTGTTCACGGTCGCGGCATAGGTGATCCGCAGGGTACAATCCGAATAGCCGGAGTTGACCATGGATGCGTCGGAATACACTGCCTTTGAGGTATTCATTTCCTTCAGACCGTCCGCTGTCATTTCAATGGTCATTCTGGACTCGCCGGTATCCGTGGAACTGTAGGTAACGGTAAACTTTCCGTCCGTTTCCGCCCATCTGGCAACGGGATCGGTGCAGGCCGCATCCGTAAAGAATTCCAGCACCACATCGTGTTTGTTGTAGGTGACACCCTTGCTCAGGGTGTCATTAAAGGTATAGCAGGTCAGATAAGTAGAGGCGGAAGTAATACTGGGCAGTGTGCTGATGATCTGATAGTCCACAACATCGCCCACGGAAGCGGTAGCAGTGTGGG
>ERZ773116.888-NODE-888-length-30877-cov-28.966777_pt1 | contig 30877 bp, 50 predicted proteins | sample MGYA00580563_ERZ773116 | MGnify/ENA primary metagenome ERZ773116 (study PRJEB29015, sample SAMEA2737864) | human gut metagenome | biome: human gut; feature: human-associated habitat; material: faeces | place: China | collected 2012 ... | reverse complement strand
GAAGCAAACGAAAGCAAAGCTAAGCAAAATGAAGCAAACGAAAGCAAAGCTAAGCCTACTAAAGACATAAGACATAAGACAGAAGACATAAGACATAAGACAGAAGACAATAATGGGATAACCCCCATACCCCCTTGTGATGGCTTTGATGTTTTCTGGAAAGTGTATCCACGTCACACCGCGAAAGAAACCGCTGTGAAAGCGTGGAAGAAACTGAACCCGCCAAAGGAATTGCAGGAGAAGATCGTAACGGCAGTAAAAGACTATGCTGCTTCTCCGCAATGGAAAAAAGACAATGGGCAATATATCCCTCATCCGGCAACGTTTTTGAACCAAAGGCGTTGGGAGGATGAAGTCCCCTGCGCTTCATCATGGGATAATCCGGTCTACGAGAAACTGTGCTTGCCGAAAAAGCTGTTTTAGGTTCTGCGCTTCTCGGTCGTGAGGCTTTAGAGAGAATATGCGGGGAATTGAGGCCTGACGACTTCGAGAGGCCGGAACACCAAGAGATATTTTCCGCTATCCTTGCGCTTTTCAACGCAAACGAGCCGGTAGACCCCGTAACGGTAGCTGACAAGCTGGGCGGCAGGGCCGGAGGGATACAGTACATCACGGAAATAGTGACCGGCACTGTATCAGCAGCAAATGTGGATTATCACATCAAGGTGGTGCTGGAGGAATCCAGGAAGCGACACGCCATTTCGGGACTGCGGGAAGTGGTCAAGGACATGAAATCGGGAAAGGACGAGGGATACCTTGACCGTATGCAGGGCGTTATAGACGCTGTACGGGCGCGTGGAGGGCGTAAAGTAAGCAGGGTAGGGAAAGACTTTGACGCGGCCCTATATGGGCTTATAAACGGCGCTGAGGGGCTTACAACGGGGTTTCAGGTTCTCGACCAGACGTTAGGCGGGTTGAAAAGAGGACATTTAACCATCATCGGAGCCAGACCGTCAGTAGGCAAGACCTCACTTGCCATGAATATAGCCGTGAATATGGCGTTGTTCGACAGGACGGTAGCGGTGTTTTCGCTGGAAATGCCGAGGGAGGACGTGCTTCAAAGGGCGATCATCAGTTATGCGAAGTGCAGCCGTGATGAAATGTTCAGCGGCGGTCAGGAAGCGGTTGACAGGATACAGAACGCCGTAAGCAAGCTGAGCGCGACAAGGCTGTATCTGTCGGATAACGCCTATACCGTGGAGGCAATAAGGTCACAATGCTACGCGATAAAGCAGCAGGAACGGGAATTAGACCTGATTGCGATTGACTATTTAGGGCTAATACAATCCAGCCTGAGGAACCGCACACGGGAAAATGAGGTATCCGACATAAGCCGAAAAATAAAGCTTTTGGCGAAGGAACTGAATGCCCCTGTCGTTCTTCTGTGCCAGCTCAACAGGGCGATAGAAGGCCGTAACGATGGAAGGCCGAGACTATCGGACTTGCGGGAATCGGGAGCCATAGAGCAGGACGCAGACGAGGTGTTATTCCTTCACCGCCCCGACCCGCAAAGCGAGGACGCGAGCATTATCGTAGCGAAGAACCGAAACGGGCGAACCGGGGAACTAAGCGTGAAATGGTACGGAAAGTATTTTCTGTACGAAGATGAAATTGTGAAATGGGAGGAACTATGACAGAAGAACTCGCAAAGTGGATAACGCAAACCATATTCCAGAGCGTGATGGACAACATGAAGGACGGAAAGGCCGTTGTAAGTGTTAATGGCGTTACCGTGTTGACCTTCACCGAAAACGGTAACGGCTGGGATATACACTGGGATGAGTAAGGCGCAGAGAGAAAAAGGCAAAGCCGGAGAACGGGAGCTTGCCGCCCTGTTCCGTGAATACGGGTTCAATGCCCGGCGAACTTCCCAATACTGCGGACAAACGGGGGACGCATCGGACGTGATAGGTTTACCTGGTTTTCACGTTGAGTGCAAACGCTGCGAGACGACAAAAATCCATGAATGGATGGCGCAGGCGAAGCGCGATGCAAAGCCGGAGCTTATACCGGCGGTGTTCCACCGAAGGAGCCGCGAAAAGTGGTTAGTAACTATGCAAGCGGAGGATTTTTTGAGGTTGTATGAAGCAAACGCTATGTTGGACGTGCCTGAGAGCGACAAATAAACCCGGTTTAGGGTGCAGTTGGAGCCGCCAAGACGGGATACCCGTTAAAGGCTGGAACGCAAGACCGACAACGATAAACTGTCGCGATAACAGCGGCTGGGATGGTGGAAGCTACCACGTCAGAGAATGCCCGTTATACTTGGCGGATGGAAAAAAGGACGAGACAGGTTGCAGGGTTTATGTACAGCAAGGCGAAGAAAAGTTGACGGTAAGGGAAATGGCTGAGAAGGCTGGAATATCAGAATTTACAGTACGAAAAAGAATCAAGAGGGGGATTTATGAAACTGCAAGCGTATGAGTTTTACGAAATCCACGATGGAAAAGAGAATTATCGAAAGACCTTTACCACTCTCAAAGCGGCGAAGAAATACTACACCCGGATGACGATGCAGGGCGCACTTTTAAGGGCAAGGGTTGACGGTAAGCAATTACTTATTCACGAAGCGGACGAATTATTCAGGAGCAACGATGAAGTACAGCGAAATAGTAGACCATTACGGCGCAAAGCATCAAGCCATTAAAGCCGTTGAGGAGCTGAACGAGCTTGCCGTTGAACTTAGTAAGTGGGTGAACGGCCAAGGCAGCAGAAAGAAAATCCTCGAAGAGTGCGCGGACGTGGAAATTATGCTGTGGCAGATGCAGACAATATTCGGGGATTGGGACGACTGGAAAGCCTATAAATTAGGCAGAGTAGAGGGGCGGATATGGAAAGAACAAGGATAAACGCAGAAGGAAAAGAATTATTTGCTTCTCTGTACGCCGTTGAAAATATCTTAAAGGTGTACGAAGAAAAGTATCACTGGCTGGTAGACCGTATTCCTAACGGCTGGCGAAATTTCCGATTGGCGCAGAGCAATATTGAGAAAATCAATACTGCGTTGATAGATACGATACCTGTTGAGCAGCTTATCACGCTGAAAAAGCAGTTAGATTTGACCGACATACAGATAGGCATTAAAAGCCCCGCCGGACGGAGTAAAAATTATTGGGTGATGAGCTATGACGATTTAGCCGACCTTGCCGATGCCGCCACAAAAAACGAGTGCTTTTGTTGTGACGGCGCTAAACATAATTGCCGACTGCGGCAGATACTCAAGGATTTACCCATACAGGGCGTAAGCAATCTTGTTGTGGGGTGCTGGAAGGACGAATGACATGTACGGAAGCAGAGGAGAAAATGAGCAGTGAAAATACCTGAGAGCGTACGCATTGGTGGCGTGGAGTATGCCATTTCTTACGTAGAAAACCTACGGTATGGAAATCAACTTGCATATGGACACATTGATTATGACAACTGCAAGATTGAGCTATCGGCCACAGACGGCACTGGCCATCAAAAACGATGTCAAACCCTGTTACATGAGATTCTGCATGGTATCCAACAGCACGCAGGGTTGGAGATTAAGAATGAAGAAGCGGTGATAGAAATGTTCGCAAAGGGTATTTATCAGGTGTTACAGGACAACGGCGGCAGATTGTTTGATTTAATGGAAACGGACAAGAAAGGAGAGAACGATGATAAAGTACACGCAAGCGGATTTTGACAACTTTAAAGTAGACGAGTATGGCCACAAGATATGCCCTGCTGGGGATTATACCGCAATAAAAGGCTTTGGTGAGCAGTGCAGCTTTGGTGAGCAGTGCAGCTTTGGCGCGCTGTGCAGCTTTGGCGAGTGGTGCAGCTTTGGCGCGCTGTGCAGCTTCGAAAATGGAGCTGTAAAAGATGGCCGGTATGTTGCCGTGGATAGAATAGGCAGCGAAAACCGAAAGGCCTATTTCTATGTGGATGAAAACGGCAATATGTTTGTCCGTGCCGGGTGTTGGTTTTCGGATATGGACGCATTTAAAGAAAGGGTTAAAGAGGTACACGCTGGAACAATACACGAAAAGACATATCTGGCGGCTTGCGACTTGGCAGAGCTAATACTGAAAGGCGGTAACGAGAAATGACGCGAGAAGAAGCAGCAAACATACTTGACCCGGAAACTACTCTTGAAGCCTATGCCAAGATTAGTTATTATGGCGGCTTTGAAGGCGAAAACGTTTGGCAAGATGCCGTAAACGAGGCTTGCCGCATGGGAGCCGCCGCTCTCCGCGAGCTGGACGAATACAAAAAGGCAGAATCTGAAGGGCGGCTGGTGGTGCCGCCGTGTAAGGTGGGGAGTATGATATATCGTTTCCAAAGATATTTTGATGATGCCACACTTACAAGCAAAATAAAAATAAAGCCTTGCGAAGTGGAAAGCGTTTCAATCGAAAGCTTAATGACAACTGACCATGTATTTTTACTGTTTAGTGACTTTGGCAAAACAGTATTCTTCACCCGGAAAGAAGCTGAAAAGGCATTGGAGGGCAACAATGGCCAAAAGCGATAACGATTATTATAACTACTTACTCTCATGCGGATTTGATGAACAAGAAGCTCGACAAAAACTGAAGGAAAGGGAAATTATGACTGATTTATACCAAGGCAAAAAAGAGCCGAGAGAAATTACAAGTCAAGCATACCAATTGAGCCAAAAACGGCTAACGAAAGACGTTCAAGATTTTTTATGGGGAGGGAGGTACTGACAATGAGTAAAGAATATATAACCAAAAGCGAGGCGATAGAAGCTGCCTGCGATGCAGTGGAGTTATTTCCCTCGGAATATCAAGAGATAGAAAATGCCATTAACAGGGTTGTTGCTGATGTTGCTTTGGTTGTGAGCACAACGGAGCTTGAAGATTTGAGAGCCAAGTATCAGGCGCTCGTTGCAGCAAAAGACAAGAACAGCGGAGATGCGGCTGAAACGTATACAACCGGGTATCGTTATGGTCATAGAAGCGGGCAGATTGAATTGCTCCAACAGATTCTGAATATTTGCGATAGTACAAGTGAACCGGAGGAATAAAATGAGTAACTACATCAGCCGGGAGGCAGCGAGTGCAGATGAGCACAAACACAAAATAAAAACATCATTCGCCAGAATTATTGTGGAAGGGACACCTGCAAAGCCATATTACAACATTGAATACTTTGACCCAACGGATAAGGAATACCATATTGGGTTTGGCTCGTACTACCTCGATAATGTGTTTAATTGGTTTGCAGAGGAATTCGAGATCACAGAATCCCACACAGACACTGACACTGACTGCATCAGCAGAGCAGCGTTGATTGCCCGATATGATGCTGAGCATGTTGGTTCACCGGGTAGAGCGAGGGAATTGATTGTAACTGCACCTGCTGCCGATGTTGTCGAAGTGGTGCGGTGTGAAAACTGCGTACATTATCATCCTTGCCAAGCGGAGCTGACTGATGGCAGTGCGCCGGATTGGGGCATCTGCGACCAGCCGTGGTTTAATGACGATGAAACGACGTTGATGAGATGTTTTACTGCGCTTCGGGCGAACGGAGGGAGGACGGAGGGACAATGAGTGATTGCATTAGTCGGAAAGCAATTATAGACAGGGTGGAAAAACAATATTGTGCCCCATGTAAGCGGCAAGACGGTGATCTTGATGAAGACCATTGCTGTTCTTGTGTGATTAATGACGTGCTTGAAAAGGTACGAAGAATCCCTGCCGTTGATGTTGCCCCGGTGCGGTCTTGGAAGTGGGTAATCAGAAATAAATAGAAGACGATGATTGGGAAATATTACCTGAATGGACTTGCCCTGTATTTCAATAGTGCACAATCCTACTGGGGAGTTGAAGGATTTTAAGGAGGAATGGAAATGATTAAAGTTAAGTATTCGGCACTTGTTGAAATTAAATTTGAAGTGAGTGAGCAAGTCTCCGGGGTTATGTCGTTTGAAGAGATAGCAAAGAGATTCGATGGTGGCAGATTTATGGATGATGGTGTACGACATTGTATTACAGAAGGATTTAACAATGTGGGTTTGACCGTAAAGGTAACACGAAAAAACGCTGAGCTATGGAAAGAGGATTAAAGAGTGACAAAACAGGAGGAATGATTATGAACGAAGTAAAAGACTACCCACCTTATCTGGACTACCCAAAATCATACACAGCGAGTGCGGATGAGCACAAACACAAGATAAAAACATCATTCGCCAGAATTGTCGTTGAAGGAACACCTGAAAAGCCATATTACAACATTGAATACTTTGACCCAACGGATAAGGAATACCATATTGGGTTTGGCTCGTACTACCTCGATAATGTGTTTAATTGGTTTGCAGAGGAATTCGAGATCACAGAATCCCACACAGACACTGACACTGACTGCATCAGCAGAGCAGCGTTGATTGCCCGATATGATGCGGAGCATGTTGGCCCACCGGGCAGAGCAAGGGAATTGATGGTAACTGCGCCTGCTGCCAATGTTGTTCCGGCTGTGGAACTTGAAGATTTGAGAGCTAAGTATCACGCGCTCGTTGCTGAAAAAGCCAAGAATAGCGGAGACACGGCCGAAACGTATACAACCGGGTATCGCTATGGTCACAGAAACGGACAGATTGAATTGCTCCAACAGATTTTGGGCATTTTCGATGGTGTAAGCGAGCTGGAGGAAACAAATGAGTAAAGAATATATAGACCGCGAAGAAGTGATAAAAATTCTAGAACAGTACGACCTGTCGAGCGGATCGACGCTCGGTTGTCATAGCGGTGCAATAGAGTGCGCAATATCCGCGATAGAGATGTTGCCCGCCGCCGATGTTACCCCGGTGGTGCATGGACGGTGGATTGAAAAAACGGCACATGATAGGCGGCAGTATTTTGAATGCTCTAATTGCGGAAAGCAAGAGAATAAACATACTGCTATCAGAGGCGGGTTTTGTTGGAACTGCGGGGCAAAAATGGATGAGGAGGAAACTAATGAACTGGATTAGCGTTAGGGATAGACTACCTGAAGACCAAGTGGAAGTGCTGGTGGCCACCAGAAGCAAAAATGGCGTGCGAAATATTGACAAAGGGTATCTGGCAATCGACCACTTTATCCATCGTGGACGCGCCGAGGTTACTCACTGGATGCCATTGCCGGAGCTACCAAAGGAGGAAAAATGAAACGAGTAATAGCAATAACAATATTAACCCTGCTAACCCTCGCCCTGTGCGGATGCAACGAGGCTGAGGCTGGCAATCATAGACTGTGGATACTGGATAGGGGTGCGATGTATGGAATATATGTCGATAACCTCACGGGGGTACAATACCTAAAAACATACCAAGGCGGCGTGTGCGTAATGGTAGACACAGAGGGGAAGCCGCTGATATGGGAGGGTGCGGAATGAGCTATGAATTACTGCGGCCTGATATATGGGAGTGTATACGGCGCGGGGGCGGATACTGCCCCTGCGCGATAATCAAGGATGAGGAAAGCAGATGTATCTGCAAGGAGTTCAGAGAAGGTCAGGAAACTAAATGCCATTGCGGCGTATGGAGGAAACATGACGATAGGGCAGAGGATACGAATGTACCGAGAAAAGAAGGGCAAGTCGCGGGCTGCGATGGAGCGCGAAACCGGCATAAGCGCGGCGACCATTTATCACTATGAGATGGACAGCATGGAGCCGACCGCGAGCAGAATCATATGGTTGGCAGATTATTTTAACATAACGGCAGATGAATTGTTAAGGAGGAACCAATGACGAAACGCGAACAACGGGCATACATCAGGCGGTTGCTTGTTCGTTGGGGGAAAGCCAAGAGAAACGCGAAAGAAATAGATAAAAAAATAGCCAGTATCAAAGAGAGAATGGAAGCGGTAGCGGATATTCGCCCACAGGTTTTATCGGGTATGCCGCACGGTAGCGACATTACCGACCCGACCGCCCGGAGTGCTATAAAGCTCATGGCGGCAAAGGAGCGGTATAATTTGCAAATGGCTGAAATGCTGGAAAGAATAAACGATGATATGTCATTCGTAGCGTTCATGGATGCCGCATTAGATGAGTTCCCCGCGAACCAGAGAAGGGTAATCGAGTTGAAATATAACTTTTACGAACACTTCTATTCGCGGGATATGCCGTCTAATACCAGGGTAGGTGTAAAAATGGATAAATCCCCCAAGGCAATAGAGCACCTTGAAGAACGTGCGATAGACAGAATGATGAAATACATAGACATACCGGAGTGAGATAAATACATGAAAGGAGTTACAATGAACGAACTACAGATATTTAATAACAACCAGTTTGGAGAGATAAGGACTACTATTAAGGACGGCGAACCGTGGTTTGTGGCGTCTGATGTATGCAAAGCTCTTGAATTAGAGCAGGTGAGCCGTGCAATGGACAGGCTGGATGAGGATGAAAGGGGGTTACTAAAAGTAACCCACCCCCAAAGCCCCACAAAAACACAAGAAGTGAACGGCGTGAATGAATCCGGCCTCTATCATCTTGTACTTTGTTCTACTAAACCGGAAGCCAGAGCATTCAAGCGGTGGATAATTCACGAAGTTCTGCCCTCAATCCGTAAACATGGTATGTACGCCATACCGACCACGATAGAACAGATGATAGCCGACCCCGCCAACGCCATAAAGGTGTTTTCAGCCCTTAAACAAGAGCAGGAGCGGCGGAAGGAGCTTGAAGCGACAGTAGAACACAACGCTCCTAAAGTGCTGTTTGCGGAGGCCGTGCAAGCCTCACACGATAGTTGCTTAGTGGGACAGCTTGCAAAGATGATACGCCAGAACGGGAAGCCCATAGGGGCTAACAGAATGTTCACATGGTTGAGGGATAACGGCTGGTTATGCAAGAAGGGCGAAAACTGGAATATGCCCACCCAAAAGGCTATGGAAGCCGGATATTTTGAGATAAAGGAAACGGTGATAGCCAACCCTGACGGAAGCACCAAGATAACACGCACCCCGAAGGTAACGGGGAAAGGGCAGATTTATTTCATCAACTGTTTTTTGAGGGGAGAAAATGAAAATAGCTGTATATGCCATAGCTAAGGACGAAGAAAAATTCGTTGACAGGTGGTATGAGACGGCAAAAGAGGCTGATTATGTCTGCGTTCTCGATACGGGGAGCGCAGACAAAACCGTCGATAAGCTGAAATCATACAACTGCATCGTAAAAACCAAAATCATACAGCCGTGGAGATTTGATGTAGCGCGAAATGAATCATTGAAAATCATACCGCAAGATGCGGACGTGTTGGTATGCCTCGATCTGGACGAAATCATACAGCCCGGCTGGGCGGAAATCATACGGAAAAACTTCCACGGGACGCGGGGAAGGTATTTATACGTTTGGAGCCATGAATCATACGGCAGGGACGGAGTATCATTCAACGCCGATAAAATTCATACAAAATCATACTACTGGAAGAATCCCGTTCACGAAGTGCTGAAATCATACGGCGAAGAATCATACTGCGATTTGCCGCTGAGGGTTGACCATTGGCCTGATGAGAAGAAAAGCCGGAGTAATTATCTGCCGCTTCTGGAGCTGGCGGTCAAGGAAGAACCGGAGAACGACCGAAACATGCATTACTTAGGCCGCGAATATATGTTCCATCGGGAATACAGTAAGGCCATTGAAACGCTGGAAAAACATCTTGCCCTTAGAAGCGCCGTGTGGCCGCCTGAGCGGGCCGCCAGTATGCGTTTCATTGCCCGGTGCAAAATCATACAGGGAAAACAATTAGAGGCCGAGGCGTGGCTACAGAGGGCTATAATCGAGGCCCCCGAATACCGTGAAGCATGGTTTGAAATGATGAAAATCATGTATTATGCTAAAAACTGGAAATCATGCATCTATTACGGCGAATCATGCGTGAACATACGGGAAAGGCCGTTATCATACATCTGCGAGCCTGACCCGTGGGGGCCGTTGCCGTTTGATATGCTGTCTATAGCCTATTATAACACGGGCCGCCCCAGAGAAGCCCTGAAAGCGGCGAATCATGCGTTGATGTACGGCCCCGATGACAGAATCATGCAGAACGTGAAAATCATGCAATCATACATCGGGGAACCGTCCTAAAGTCTCCCGAATGACCCCAAGCCGGAAATCATATATCCCCACGCCGTCACACTCTCGGCGGTAGATACGGGCGGCGGCGCGGGCCTCGGCGAGGGTGCTAAACTCCCGCCGCTCGTCGTGCCCCTCGCCCCTTGTCCATGTGATGACCTGATAGCGCATATTGTACCTCCTTAAAATCATACGGCGGGGGCGGCTTTACGCCGCCACCGTCTGCAAGTCGTAGTAAAAATTAGTGTCAAAGTAGTCAACCATGCTGTTGGTACCGTCGTATCTGTATGCCTCGATTATGGCCTTGACCCTGTGCAGCTTGCGGAGAGTGTCGGCAGTGTAAGCGGTCTCCCTGTCTATGCTGTACTGGTTGATGTCCTGCCCGTGCGCCGCCTGCTTATAATCGTACTCGGCGGCGGCCTGCCTGATGCGCTCCTTCTCCGCGCCGTCCAACTTATAATATTTGTCAATGTGTATGCACTCGCCCGACTTGCCATCATATATCCATGCCCGGCTTGTGCTGATGGTGTAGTCTGCTATGTACTGCTCGCGGCTTATCATGTCGGCCTCTGTTATCTTGATTTTGGCTGTGACGTGCTGGCCGCCGGAGTAGGTCTTACAGCTCACCGTTACGCCCTTAATTCCTGCCGCCCTGATGTCGTCCCGGATGGCCTTGCTAAGCTCCGCTCCGTATAGGTGTTTGCCGGACTTGTTGCCATCCCAGCGGGTAGCCCCTAAATAACCCTCGGAGATCGTGCCGCCCGGCTCGTTATCATGCTCGCCGATGGCCGCTAATATGTCATTCTGCGCGGCAAATCCGTACCAGCAACCCTTTTGGGGGTTCCAGCGCATTTTCAGACCGCGCAGAGCGGTTAAAACCTCGGCGGCGGGTTTGCTTTCAAAATAGATTTCATTGCTGTTATATTGTGCGTTCTTCTCGATTCTGTAGCTTGCCATTTTATAACCTCCATTGTTCGGGGTGGTTCCCCTTTCGTTGTCTCTATTATATACTCACGGGAGTATATAGTCAACTGAAATATTTAGGGAAAAGCATTAAAGAATTAGGAAGATATACTTGCGCCAGTATGCCGGACGTGATATAATGTTTGCGGAGGTGATAACATGGGCACATCAGCAACGAGGGCAAAAAGAAAATATAACTCAAAAATGTACGAACGACTTAACATCACAGTAAAAGCAGGAGAAAAAGAAAAAATAAAACAACGGGCGGAAAAGTTGGGAAAAAGCATTAACGCCTATATAACCGATCTGATCTATGAGGACATAAAAAAAGAGGGCTGATATAGCCCTCTTATATCATTTAAGGCAAAATCTTTTGCTGCGGGGGTTAGTGGGGGTAAATAACTATTATAATACCAATATGGAGTATTAGACCGCCCCCCCCCGAAGGGGTGGAAAAAAGAAAAAAGAAAAATTGAGAAGATTGTCAAAGTCCCCCCATAAAGGGGGGATAAACTATCGCAATAAACAAATTACCGTTGCGGATTGAGGAGGTGTAACGTATGGCAAGCAGTAAAGAGCAATATAGAGGACAGCCCCATTGTAGACCAGGACTAACAGACGAGCAGCGATTAGCGGTCAAATTGTGGGTATGGGGCGAGGAGCAGGAGGACGGCAGCACCCATTACATGAGCGGATACAAGGAGATTGCCGACCGGGTAGGCGTAAACAAAATCACCGTGTGGCGGTGGTTCCGCGAGTTCCCGGTGTTTCAAGCAGCACTGGACAAGGAGCTGGCGGAGCGGGGCAAGGAGGATGATAAATTTTACCAGCGGATGCGTTCTCGTGCGCAAAAAGTTCTCGAAAAAAACCTAAATGCCCCCTACGCACGGGATTCTACAGCCGCCGCCCTGGCTATTTTGAGCCGCTGCGGGGACGTTGACGGGGTGCGGGTAGAGGTCGCCCAGGCCGATGCTGATAGAGTGGTTAGAGGCGGTTTCGGGCGGTCTGGCGGCAATGTATAGCGTCTACATAGTCTGTATATTTCCGGCTCAACTATGCGTTAAAGTGTAGTTTAACGCATAGTTATAAAACAAAATGTATAAAGTGTCGTATAATACGGGGTTAGTACCTGCATACTGTGTATATATATACAAAAGTGCTGCTGGATAGCCCCGTTTATGCACTGTAAAAATGTATGTATATGCTGCATAATCGGAGGGGGGGTGCCATGGGGGGGTGGTTTTTGTAGGGGGGACGCGCCAAACATATAGCTCCCCGCACATTTTTTCTCCCCCACAAAATGGACATTTACACAATCTGTGCCAAGTATAACGTTGACCCTAACGATGTGGTCTACTACTTCAAGCTGCGTAACGGTGAACCGCGCCTTATCCTTAAGGACGATTTCAACGATGTGTACGCCTGCACCCTCGATGAGAAAGCGAGAGTGCAGCTCATTTTCGGCGGACGCGGCTCCGGCAAATCGAACCACATTGTAAGGGAGATAGTAGCCGATACCTATAACGGCCATAATTGGCTTGTGTGCCGTTATTACAAGGTAGACTTAAGAACCTCTTGCTTCAATGAAATAATCTCTGTAATAGACGAATGGGGGCTTACAGACGAGTTTTCCGTTGACAAGTCCACCATGACCATTACCTGTCTGTATAATGGCCGTCAGATAATCTTTGGTGCGCTGGAGGAAACGCGGAGATTGAAATCGTTGAAACCGAAGAAGGGTATATTGACCGACATATTCATGGAGGAAGGCGACGAATGTCCTTCTTATGAGGCGTTTGAGGTTCTGGACAATTGTTTGAGAGGTATTGATAAGGACGCGAAGCTGAGAGGACAACCGCAGCCGAACAAGAGGATAATAATGGCGTTTAACCCGTTCCCTGAAACGCACTGGCTTTATAAGGTCTTTTTTGAACCCTTGTGGCACCACCCCGATGTGAAGTCAATAGACGAACTGAAAGCTCTGACCCTGAAAGACAAGACCGCAAGAGGTGTAGTTGAAGGTTCAGATGTTTTTATTTTGAAAACGACCTATGCCGACAACCGTTTTCTCACCGAGGAAGATATTCAGAAAAGGGAGCAATCCACCGGGCAAAGATTATGGGTAGATACGTTAGGGAATTTTGGCAGATTAGGTTCTACCGTGTTCGAGCGCGGAAAGCACTGGAATATTGCAGACCTGTCCGGCAGGGAATTCAGGAATATCCGTGTCGGCAGCGACTTCGGATACAATCACCCCTGCGCTTTCGTTAAGTGTTCGCTGGATAGACATAACCACAAGATATATGTGTTTGATGAATTATTCGTGAACGAGGTCACTACCCGCCAATACGGGGAGCTGATCTACAATAAGGCGTTAGGCCATGTAGTATATTGTGACGCGGCGGAGCCTGACCGTATCAAAGAGCTTAAAGAGATGGGCATCCATGCGGACAAATGCAAGAAGGGCAAAGCCAAGGGGGCGAAGTCCGCTATTACCCGAAGAATAGACTGGTTGCACGACTATGAGATAATAATCGACCAGAAATGCGTGAACCTGATAGGAGAGTTTAAGGTTTATCGGTGGAAAACGGATTCCGCCGGGCAGAAGTTAGACATACCGGAGGACGCGGACAACCACGGCATAGACGCGCTTTCGTATGCCCTGGGATATGATATATTTGCCGGTACTAAGCTTATCGGCGGAGGTAGGATACTGTGACAGAAATGATTTTAACGCGGGAGGAAGCCCGCAGGATAAACGGGGATAACATAAGAACCGTATTCGGCTGTGCGCTGGAGGATTCCATTCTGAAAAGGTGCGATATGTATAAGGAATACGACTGCGTTGATCTGAATGGCATATATTCCCCTATCCCTAAATACGCGGTAGACATAGCCGCCGGGTACTTCATAGGCTCACCGTGCAAATATTATGTTCAGACGAATACGGTAGTCAAAAAGACTTCCGATGTTGCCGGGCGGCCTAAGATGCAGTTTGAGGACTTGCCCGATAAGAATCCGAGGGACGACGCATATTTGAACCGCTATCGTGCGATAATGCGCCGGAACCATGAGGACAAAGAGAATATGCGGCTCGCCACTTCCGCGCTGATATGCGGCACGGCATACGAACGGATATACGCTTCTAAAAGGGACGGCCTGATAGCTCCAAAGTTCAAGCCCGTGGATCCCCGAAAGGCAATGCTGTTCCACGACCAGACCATAGACCGCAATCCCACGGCTTTTATCATTCGAGAAGAATATTTTTCGCTCGTGGACAATCGGAAGTATGAAACCTATGAACTGATTACGGATGACCGCTGGACAAAGTATATATTTGACGGCAACGTTCGGGAAGAACCCACCACAGCTTCCGAAATGGCGCTGCTTAAGACCTGCGGCATACCCATTGTAGAATACCCCATGCCAAACAGGGAGGGGTATTTTGAAAAGGTTCTTCCGTTGGTTCACGCGAGAAACGCCATTCTGAACAACGTTTCCAACACGTTTAAATATAACGATGAGGCCATACTTCTTATGATTGGCTATATGCAGCCCGAAACCGATGAGGACGAAGAAGAACTCCACGAAAGGCTGTCCAAATTCAAGACCTTATATCTGGGCGAGGATAATAAGGTTGAATGGCTGATAAAGAATGTTGACATACAATCCATTCAAGGGTACTTCGACATTCTAACTGGCGATATATACGCCTCTTTAGGCCAGACTAACCCCACTGAAATAGCCGAAGTGTATCAGAATATCCAGGCCGTCAGATACCAGAACTACGGTATGGATAACACGATAATAGCGTATGAGCGTAACTTTGAAAAAGGTCTGCTGGAGGGCAGGGCGCAGAAGATAACCGCGCTGATGAATGAGGGAACCGCCAACCACTATAATTGGGAGGTATTAGATGTGGCGTTCGCAAGGAATATTCCTTCCTCTATGACGGACGAAGCGCAATTTATGACCCAAGTAAAGGGTTCCGGGCTACTTTCAGATAAGGATATTCTTGATATGGTGTCCTTCGTGGAAGATTCCGAGGCCGCTCATCAGCGGAAGCTTGAACAGGATAAGCAGGAGGCAAACGAAATAGCGGAGGCAATGAATGTACGAGTACGGGGACGAACGGGCGAAGAGCCTGAAGAAAACAATAACGAGGGCGTTTCTGAAAACTAAGGAAACGCTCTTTTATATTGATTCCAACACAAAGGTAATCGACCAGATAAATCTTCTATACAGAAAAATCCTGAGATTGTCCGAGGAAGCGTATTTAGATATCGCCAAGAAAGCATACGCAGACCATAACGGGCCGGGAAAGATACTCGAAGCGTGGGTAATAGGTATTCTGGACGATTACGACCCTGTTGTTAAATATGTTTTCACAAAAGAACTGGAGCGAAAGGGGGCAAGATTGGCTGAATCTATAATCGCAGATGCCGAGTACTCCGGCAAAGACCCCCCTACCGTCAATTATCCCCCGATAAAGCAGGATTTCACGCGGGGATTGAACTATGTGACATGGCAAACAGACCAATTCGCCATAACCGTTGAAGACAGGACCGTAATAAGGGCTTTTAAGGACAACGGTTATAAAAAAATCAAGTGGCACACACAGAACGATGAAAAAGTTTGCAAAGAGTGTGAAGAACGTAACGGAAAAATTTATCCAATAGACAAAATACCGACAAAACACCCTAATTGCCGGTGCTATTTTACGCCAGAGAAGGCATAAATCCCATTTTGTCAGAGAAGACATAAATCCCAAAGGAGAAAAAATGAAAATAGACATTACCAAAATGGAAGGCTATCGGGAAGATATGACCGCCGAGGAAAAGCTTGCGCTTTATTCCTCTTATGAATTTACACCTGATTACACAGGATATGTAAAAAAAGATGTATTCGACAAAAAAGCCTCCGAGGCCGCCGAGCTGTCGAGGAACCTTAAATCCTATAAGGAGAAGGAAATGACGGACGAGCAGCGCAGAGCGGAAGCGGAAAAAGCCGCCAAGGACGCGGAGAACGAATACAAGACTAAGATTTGCAGCCTTGAAATAGGCAAGATATTTGCCGGAGCAGGGCTGAAAGAGGACGATTTCCCCGAAATCCCTACATTCACGGAGACGGATAAGGCTACGGCCTTTGCGAACTCCATCGTAAAGCTTCTGTCCGCTAAGGTGATCGCGGCGGAGCAGAAAGCGAAAACTGACCTTCTGGGCGGCGGCACACCCCCTGCTTCCGGGGCAGAGGCAAATGAAGCCGCTCAACTCAAAGCGGAGTGGGCGGAAGCTGTCAAGTCGGGCAATATGCTTAAGCAAGTGCAGCTTATGACCCTCGCGCAATCCAAAAAAATAGACTTAACTTAAAGGAGAAAATATCATGGCAAACGCCCCTATAATGAGTTTTGCAGTACCTAACTATTCCGGCCTGCTCTACACCAAGAGCAACACCCAGACCCCGTTTATAAACCTTATAGCGGAGCCTCAGTACACCAATCACGTTCAGTTCGCGGTAGATCAGGAGTATTCCCTTGACACTCCCTCCCAGCCTGCCATATCCGAGCAGGCATCCATGACCGCGCCTGACACCAAGAAGATAACCCGCACCCAGCACACCAACGTCACCCAGATATACCAGAGGGCTTGTGAGATTTCCTATGCCAAGGAATCTAACATGGGTACTATGAGCGGTATCAACATAGCCGGTCAGCAGGCGAACCCCGGCGACGAGTGGAACTGGCAGATTTCCCGTCAGATGCTCAATATCGCCAACGATATAGAGTTCACTTCCTTGCAGGGCGAATATAACGCCGCTACCACTGATGCTACCATCAACAAGTCCCGTGGTATCCTTACCGCGCTGACCACCAACGTCATAGACGCGAAGGGCTCAGGTTCTACCGCTGCCGCGCTGACCAAGGCTATGATAAAGTCACTGGTCAAGTCCATCTTCGACAACGGCGGCGACGTGAACGGCATGATACTGATGTGCAATTCCTTCCAGAAGGTGGCTATTTCCGCGCTGTATGAGGGTTCCATGCAGATGCCGGATTCCCGCATGGAGGCCGGTGTGAACGTGACCCGCCTTATCACCGACTTCGGCGATGTGGGCATAGTCCTTTCCCGCGCCATGCCCAAAGACCAGATACTTCTTTTCCGCCGTGATGTAGTGCATCTTGTAGAGCAGCCCACCCCCAGCAAGGGCAACTTCTTCTTTGAGGAGCTGGCTAAGAACGGCGCGGGTAAGAAGGGTGAGATATTCGGACAGGTAGGTCTGAACTACGGCCCTGAATGGCTCCACGGCAAGATAACCAACCTCACCACTGAATAACCATGAAATTTTATCAGGGGAACAAAACGAGTATTCCCTTTGATGTGAAGGAAGATAAGGCCATAGCACAGTTTGTGCGTGGCCTTTTTGAGACTTCCAACGAAGCGACGATAAGAAAGCTTATCGCCCTGGGATACGAACACGACGGAGAGTTTAAGGAAGAAGAACCCAAGCGGCGGGGCCGCCCCAAGAAGGAGGAATAAATGAATGAGGTAATGGTAAACAACGTAAAGCTTCAAACGGGTGCGCCTGACGGCGTTATCCTGATGTTTTTGGAGCGGTATACCGCAATAGCGTGTGCCATTACCCGCTACAAGGAGCCTCCGAAGTGGTTAGAGCCCTATATAGAGGACGCGGCGGTAAAGGCGATAGGGAAGATGGGCGCAGAAGCCTTTAATTCCCAGTCTGCGGCGGGAGTGTCCACTAACTATATAGATATCACCGAGAACCTTAAACAGGCTTTAAAAGGCAAAATGAACCCGTTAGGAGCGGTATATGAGAGCGAAGGATAAGAAGGACGTTTATGTGCTTGCCCCCATTAAGGAGACGATGAACGGGCAGACTGTTGTTTCAGAGTGGGCCTTAGTCAGACGGTATAAGCTTGTGGCTAACTCTGCCGGAAGCGCAGAGGATATAGCTATGTACGGCGAACGTATCAAGGAATATATCAAAATCTGCAAAGACCCCTCCGACGGTCCTGTTCAGATAGTCGAGGGTGACGGAATCTGCTTGAATGACCCGCAGGAAACGCCAAGCTATATTGTGGAATCTGTCAACTCCGCCCGTGGGTTCGCGACATATACGGCAAAGAAGTATGTTTAACGTAAAAGTCAAGGTAATACGGAGATTTGAAAGGCCGGATATTCAGTCCGCTATCCGAAAAGGTATAGAAAGCGGCGGCAAGGAAATGGCGGATATAGCTATCTCCATGGTTCGTGTTGATTCGGGAGAACTGAAAAACTCGATAGAGTTTACCATTTTCGATGAGAAAACCGGAACCGTAAAGGGGAAGGTACATACCGCAGCTATCCCGCAGGCTATGACGCTGGAATACGGTACGGGTATTTATAACGAGCTGGGTTCTTCGGCAAAAATCCCGTGGTATGTCCATGAGAGCATGGCAGACCTGAGCAAGTACAACTTTGAGACCGTCCTAAGCAAGAAGGGACTGTTCTACAAGGTTTATGGCGCACACCCTCACCCCTATATGAAGCCCGCCTTTGACGCGGCAAAGGATTTTGTTGTTCAGTCCGTGGCGGACGAGATAAGGAAACTGCTATGACGAATATCTATAAGGACGCTCAGAAGTATCTTAACAAGAAACTTAAAGTTGAGGTTCAGCCGGAATCTGACGAGACCCCCGAAAGGTATCCTATCGTGACATTGAACATCACACAGGAGACATCGGTAAAATCCTTAGAGGGCGAAGCGCTTCCCGCCACCTCAATAAGATGTGGTGTGTGGGGTGAGACCTACATAAGCACCAAGGGATTTACGGGCGTTCTCGATTTGGCTGACAAACTCCACGCCGCAATGTTGGAAAAACACTACATAAAGACCCGCACGACAGAGCCATACCGCGATTCAAGCGGCAAATGGCACGTCAACGTGGTCTATTTCAAAAAAACCAAAACTTTTTAAAAGGAGAAATATATGGCACAGTATCAGGCTTCCGTAGGCCAGCGCGTATTTTATGATACCGCTTACACTATGGCAAACAAGACCGAGATAGCCGGTCTTACCCAGACCCCCGATAAGGGCGGCTCACCCTCCGAGGTTTCCGTAAACATTATATCTGAATATTTCGTGCGTAACCTTGCCGGTCAGCAGGAAATGCCCGTATTCGAGTATTCCTTTGTTCCCGACTTCACCGCCGAGACCGGCAATATGGCGAAGATGGGACTTCTGGTCGGTGATGTTATCTGGATTTACGAAGAGTACGAGATACCTTCTGACCCGAGCAAAATCGGAACCGGCATTTTGTACAAGGGCAAGGTCGTATCCATGTACGCAGGCGGTCAGCAGGCGAACAACGCCCAGACGGGCGCATTCTCCGTCAACCTTGTCGGCGATTCCGTGTATATCGCATTCCAGGGCGAAACGACTTCCTATGTTGACCTGTTCAACGGCAAAACCGTAACTACCCCCGTATAAAGGAGAACAACATGAATATCGGTGAATTTGAACTTAAAGCCTCCTGCAAGGCTTATTGCGACCTCAAACAGAAAATAGGTGCTCCTAATCTCAAAGTAAAGTTCCTCGCCGCTTACGAGCAGGGCGATTTAGATTTCTTTGCAGATGTGGTAATGTCGTTTGCAAACCCCAAGCCCAAGAATAAGCAGGCAGTGTTTGACGAGTTTGACAAGCTCATGGAGCAGGGTACTTACATGGAGGACATCTATACCGAGCTGGTGAACTTTGCTTACGGTATGGGTTTTTTCGGTCGTGTAGACCTGAAAGGGCAGAGCATTCAGGACTATATGAGGGAGCCCTTAAACAAACTGGATATGTCGGCGGCAATGACCGAGGCGATAACGGCGGCGGCGGCGGACGTGGCAAAGAGCGTCGTTCGCTAAGAGAGCAGTTCGAGGACGTTAAGAAAAACATTGAAAAGGACTTCACCGATATAATCTACGATTTGCTCAAACGTGCAAGCATGGCGGGAATGCTCCCAAACCAGTTTTGGGAGCATGAACCCGCCGATATTGTAGACTATATCGAAGCCCGCGAGGAAAACCAGTGCAGGGAAATGTACTATTCAAGCGTGCTGGTATCAAGGTTTATTGCCGCCAACATAAGCAATATGTTCTCCAAGTCCAAGCACGATTTGCCGAAGTACGAAGAACTGTTTGTTCCTGCATCGTGGGAGCGGAGCCTTGACAACAGGATAGACGAAATAAGAAATAAATTCGGAGGATATGTCCGTGGTCGTTGAAGAATTACAAATTTTAGTCGGTTGTGATGCTTCAACCGCCGAGAAGGTCTTGACCGAGCTGGAAACCAGACTTAACCGATTTGTAAAGCAGTCGGCAAGCAGTATGCAGAACGCGAAGGCCATACGCGCACAAGCCGCAGCGGAAAGGGAAGCGCTTAAAACCGAAGCCGCAAGGGTGAAGTACGCGAACGATATAGCCAAGTCAAACCTTGCGCTTGAAGCCGCGCAGCGGAAAGCCGCACAGGCAGCCGAAATGCTCAATGAAAAGACGCGCAAAATATCCGCCAGCGCAAGCGAACAGAGCAATGCGTTTGAACAGATGGCGGACGGGCAATGCGAATCCTTAAATAAGGTCGCGGAGACCGCCGAGGAAGTAGAGCGCAGATTAGACGAGGCGATGAGCAAGGTTCCCGCCGGATTCGGGGCGAACGCCTATAAGGGACGCAACCCGGAAGCCGAAGCGGAAGCCATAGTACCGAAGGAAGCCCAGCCCGCCAGTCGTGACTTAGCGGAAAAGTTTGTTAAGGAAGCGAATACTGCCGAGCTGTTCAACATGAAGCTCGATGAGCTTTATAATAAGCTGCAAAGGCTCTTAGGCGTGGAAGAAAAGCTGTCCGAGGGCGGCGGCACAGGGCAGGGGCTTGAACGTGTCCGGGGGCAAATCCTGTCCGTGACCGGGCAGATACAGAAGATGCAAGAAAAGGCCAAGGAAGCCGAGGCAGAAATAGGCAACAGCGGAGGCGGATTTTCTAAACTGGTAGCGAAGGCAAAAGAAGCAGCCAAGAAAGGCGCAAATGCGTTTACTAAAATGAGTTCTTCAATCAAGAAGTCTTTTAGTAAACTGCCATCCATAGCAAAAAGCGCGACAATCAAAACACACAGGTCTTTTTCAAAATTAGGTAAAGCGGTCGGCAAAATCCTGTCCCGTATGATTATATGGCGAAGCATAAACGCCGTGATAATGGGTGTGCAGGAAGGGTTTAAGAATATGGCGCAGGCCTCTCAAAAGGCTAATGCTACATTATCAGATCTTCAGAGCGGATTTACTTACGCAAAGAACTCTATCGCAAGCGCATTCCTGCCCGCGTTGCAAGCCATTATGCCCGTCATAACAAAAGTCACGATGGCAATAGCTAACCTGTTCAATATGATAGGCGCGATGTTTGCAAAGCTAAGAGGGCAAAGCACTTTCACAAAAGCCGCTTATGTCCAGCAGGATTACGCTAAATCCCTCAATAAATCCAGCAAGGCCGCAAAAGAACTAAAAGGCACTCTTGCGGGATTCGACCAGATAAACCTTATCCAGCAGCAAAAGGACAGCGGCGGTGGTGGCGCCGGAGATATCGGTAAGATGTTCGAGGAAACCGATATAGCCGATATTCTCCCGACTGATATAGCAAAATGGATAGACAAACTTAAAGCCGCTATTGCCGCAGGTGATTGGTATGGCGTGGGTCAGATAATCGCCCAAGGCATGAATAAAGGCATGTCTATTCTGGATAACTGGATAAACAATACCCTACGGCCTAAGGGTGTAGAGATAATGAAGGCCATTACGGACGGCATGAACGGCTTTATAGCCGATTTTGACTGGTCTTTGATGGGCAAAACCATAGCGGACGGCATGAACGCCATAACCGATATTCTGTATACATTCTGGTCGCAAACCGATTGGGCCGGATTAGGGCAGGGGTTAGGAAATGCTATAAACGCATGGGTGGAGAACCTTGATGTGGCACTCATAGCGGAAATGCTTAATGCTAAGTTCCGCGGCCTGTTTGACGTTGCCATTCAGACGCTTGAAACGGTAAATTGGCAGGAATTGGGCGACAAGGTAGCGCAATTCATAGGAACCATTGACTGGAACGGGCTGGTGGATAAGCTCTTTGAAGGCATCGGAGCGGCTCTCGGCGGCCTTACGGCGTTCTTTGTCGGGCTGATAGAACCTGCATGGCAAAGCGTTACGGAGTGGTGGAGGGGCATTATGGAACAAGCTGGAGGCAATGTTGTTGCTGGCCTGTTCTTGGGTATCATAGATGCTCTCGTCAATATCGGCACATGGATATATGAGCATATATGCAGGCCATTCATCGAAGGGTTTAAAAGGGCATTTGGCATTCACTCTCCTTCCACCGTCATGGCGGAACAAGGCGGATATGTTATTCAAGGTATGCTTGAAGGTATTAAAAATGTTCTTGCCACAATCGGCGCATGGGTAGTAACCAATATCTTCACCCCCGTAATGAATGCGATTAAGAGCGCGTTCGGCATAGTGGGCGGCGCGGCTAACAAGCTCAAGGAAGTTGGTTCCGCTATTATAGACGGTATTAAGCAGGGCATAAATAACGCCTGGACTTCATTCAAAAATTGGGTAACAGACAAGTTCAGAAGCGTTATAGATGCCGCAAAGAGCGTATTCGGCATTCACTCTCCTTCAAAGGTATTCGCCGGAATAGGCGGAAACATTATGGCGGGCATGACGCAAGGCATCCAGCGCGGAAAGGCCGCTGCCGTGCGGTCTATGGCGGATATTTCTAAATCTTTGCAGGGCGCATTGAATGTTGATACGAGCATAGGAGTTCCCGCTTTTGCAAAGGGCGGTCTGGTGTATGGTGACACATTGGCGCAGGTAGGCGAATACGCCAACGCCAAGAACAATCCCGAAGTCATAGCCCCCCTTGATAAGCTGCAATCCATAATGGGCGGGCTGAACGATAAGGATACCCAAACCATCATAGCCCTGCTCAAGAGAATAGCGGATAAGGATATGGAGATAGCACTGTATCCCTCTGCGAAGCTGGGCAGGATAGTCAATCAATCGGTCAATATGAACAATATTGCCATAGGTAACGTGTGATGTATAGATATGATATAGGCTTAAAGGCGGGGAGCTATACGCTCCCCGACCCCTCTAAACTGAATATGACGCTCGCCGACCTTGACACGGAGGCTGAAAGAGACGCTTCCGGCACACTCAATCGAACAATGGTAGCGCAGAAGCTGACCGTTGAATTGTCGTGGTACGTGCTGACATGGGAGCTGTGCTCGGCGATATTACAGGCTGTCGATTCCGACAGCTTTCCTTTTACCTGTCCGAACCCTAAGACCCTTGCGGGTAACTATTCCGGCACGTTTTATGTAGGCGACAGGAAAGAAGAAATTATCTGGTTCCCCGAAGGTGATAAGAACAAGGCGTATATTTCTTTGAGCATGACGGTAATAGAGTATTGACACTTCCCCCTAAAGGCGTGATAATGAAACTACATATCTTTAAGGGGGTTTGTTATGAAATGTCGGAAATGTGGCAGTTACACGGATAAAAGATTTTGTCCCGATTGCGGTACAGACCTTTTGCAGAGGAGAAGAAAGAAGCCTAAGCAGAGCAAAGCTGTTTCCACTACAAAACTTGTTCTCGGAATCGTAAGCATAGTCCTGTTTATATTCTCCATGTTGCAATCTTGCGCCGTTACTTCCTTAGGAGCTTTGGTATCAGAGGAAACAGTAGCAAGCGGTTTGATCGGTATCCTCCTTTCGTTCTCACTTCTGATAGCTGGTATTGTAGGAATAAGCACAAGGGAGAAACCTATTGGAAGCCTGATAGCAGCGGTAATATGGATTATTGGCTCATTCATCGGATTTGCGGGTTCGACCCAATATGGCGACCTGTCTATTTGGTCTTTCTTCGCCTTGATGTTCGGAATCGCTTACTTCATCACTACGTTCCTCAGCTTCAATAAGAAGAATTTCTATAAGAAGTGGTGGTTCTACGTTATAAGCCTCTTGATAGTGTTCTCTTTACTGTCAATGCTGACACGTGGTATGAGAGGAACGGAGCAGACAAATGAGCGGAACTATTCCGTAGAGAGCGAGAACGAGATCAGCGGTGTTGTGGAAAGTAATAAGGAAAACAGCGCCGCCCCGCAGCCAGTTCACACGCCTTCTGGAACAATGCGAGAGAAAGAAAAAACTCCAGGAGTTTTCGACCAGGGAGATTTTAAGGTCACGTATATATCACACTCGATAGTCAAGAATTATTCGGGTGAAGATTGTTTAAACGTTGTTTTCGAGTTCGTTAATTATGGCGATGAACCAACGAGTTTTGATGTAGTAGCGTACTGTAAGGCGTTTCAAGATGGAATTCAGTTAGAAACAGACTACTATGACAATAAGGATTGCGTAGAATGGGGAACAGAAGTCAAGGCAGACACCCCAATAAGGGTTGATAAGACTTTCATGCTGCGAAATGCAACTTCGCCAGTGGAATTAGTGATAGAGAGATTTTTCAGTCTCTCAGACGAGAAAACCGAAATTACACTTGAACTTAAATAGAATCCCCCCGTGACACCTTCGGGTGTCTTTTTTATTGGAGGCAAAATGTATACAGTAAGCACAGGCTTTCGTAACGCCGTAATGTCGGGCAAGCCCCAAAAGCTAAAGCTGACATTCGGCGAAAATCAGATAGCGGAACAAAACCTCTCTATCTCCGGCTTGACCTATTCAAGCATGGCATTTGAGGACGAAGAACTGACGATAGGCGCGGCGTGTTCCGCAGAGCTGGGGATAGAACTCCTTAACTTTGACGGGGGGCTATCCTCTTTTAACTTTGACGGCACGGAGTTTACCGCCTCGATAGGCGTACTCGTGGGGGAAGAATACGAATACGTTCCTCTGGGCGTGTTTATCTCCGAAAAGCCCGACAGGCTCAAACCGAAAAAAATAAGCATCACCGCCCATGACAGAATGGTAAAATTTGATGTGAGCGCAGATGCTTTTCTTAATTCTCTTTCGTATCCTACTACGCTAAAAAATATTTTCACCTCGCTTTGCGCTCATGTCGGCGTGCCCGCTTCAACGGCAGACTTCCCCAATTCGGGGAAAACCTTTGATTCGCCGCTGTTCAGGACGCAAGATGTTCTCTGCCGGGAAGTTCTTCAATGGATAGCCGAGGCGGCGTGTTCCTTTGCCCGCATATCCCGAAGCGGGGTATGTGAGCTGGCGTGGTTCACCGATGCCGATGTCACCTTTAATAAGACCGCCAATTCTGCGGACTATTATAACGCCGTGGTATCGGAGTATCAGGTAGCCAAGATAGACAAATTACAGGTAGCCGCTTCCGAAAAGGACATAGGCGTAATAGTCGGCACGGGGACGAACGCTTATCAGATAATAGACTGCCCTATGCTGTATGGCTATACCGATGCACAGATAAGACCTTATGCACAGGTTATCTATAACCGCTTGAACTCTTTTGCGGCGTTTACGCCTGTCGAGCTGGACGCAAAGGGCGATTGGTCTTTGGAAGCGGGCGACATGATAAAGGTAGTCACGGACGATGGGACTTATACCTTCCCCATTTACCGCATGGACTTGACCTTTAAGGGCAGGGCAAGGATACAGTACATAAGCTCCGGCTCCCCCTCACGCCCCGCCATAAGCGCGGAGAACCGCCGGACGCTCATAGCCGGACGCGCAGCCCATGAAATAGAAATGACCGTTGAGGGAATGAAACAGACGGTTACACGGGTAGCTTTCCTGACCCCCGTTGAATCCGACACCGACCCCTCTTTAGGGTGGGACGAAGACCAGAAAACCGCGAACACGGGGTATCAATGGTACAACGATGGCAAGATAAAGGTATGGACGGGTTCCGCGTGGCAGACGGTCATCTCCCCTAAATACAATCAGACTGCCACGCCCACGGGCGCAAAGGAGGGCGAATACTGGTACAATCCCTCGACAAAGGAAATAAAGCGTTACACGGGTTCGGCGTGGGTGGTAGATAACACCGTATGTATGCCTACCACGTGGACGCAGAATATGCAGACGCAGCTTGAAATAACCGCCGAGGGGTTGTCGAGTACCGTCACCAAGGACAACATAATTTCCACCATAAATCAAAGCTCGGAAGCGGTATCAATAAGCGCGTCAAAGATAAACCTTAACGGCGTTGTCACGGCAAACAACAACTTCAAGATAGATACAAACGGCAAAATGACGTGCGTAAACGCCACCGTAAGCGGCTCAGTGACCACCGGCAACCTTACGGCATCAGGCGGTACGATTGCCGGATTTACCATAAACGGAAACAATCTTACGGGTAACGGTGTCACTTTGTATGGCAATACATACGGAAAACTGACCTTAGGAGCCGTGGATATAGAGGGATATTCCGGTCTGTCAGTAAAAAGTAATCTATATGCTGAGGGTAACTTAACGACTGATAACAGATTCTTTATGACATCCCCGCCGAGTGCAAGCGGCAGTGCCAATGCTCGATTAGTTTCTTATTCGGGTGGCGGTGGATACTCTTTAGGTATGGTTTCATCCTCCATACGATATAAAAAGGAGGTACACGATATCAGGGAGTATGACAGCGTAAGCGACAGAATAGACCGTGTGAGGGCGGTCACATATACTCCTAAAAGCGGCTTAGACAAAGGCCGCTATTTTTACGGCTTTATCGCCGAAGAGCTTGAAACGGAATTTCCGTGGCTGGTAGATTACCAAACTGACAAAGAAACGCGGGAGGTAACGGCTGAATCGGTGGAATATGACCGCGTTCCTGCTATTCTGTGGGCTGACGCACAGGCTACACATAGCCTGATTAGACAACTTGACGAAAGGATAAAGAGGTTAGAACAATGACAGACGAACAGAAAGCCGTTATACAAGCGATAATACGCACACTTAATACTTCTATACCCGTTGTAGCGAAAGCGGACTTAGACGCGAAATTAGGCTGTATTCTGGCCTTAGAAAAACTTGCGGAGGACGAACAATGCACAGAATAACGGTTGACGGAAAGTATCTTCTCACCACCCCTATACAGTCCCTTGTTATCGAGGGTGAAAGTCTGGCGGATACCGTCACTATCAGCATACCCTTAGATGCCCGTGATGTAGACCTTGCCGCCGCAGGGTTCACCATAAAGGCGTACTGGCCCATGGACGGCACGGAAGCAAGGTATGTGCTGTATAAAGATGTGGGGGAAGAAATAACCCTTACATGGCATATCACGCCGCTGTTTACGGGCAAGCGGGGCATGATGAACCTCACACTTTTAGCCACTCTGGCGAACGATGAGAAGAACATCATAGCCAAGTGGACGGGAACGCGGCCCATTGAGATAATAGCCGACCTTCCCGGTTCCAATCTTCCCACCCCCAGTGTGGCGGAACAGCTTCTTGCCGAGGTTCAGGACTTAGTATCCCAGGCGTTAGGCGCGACAGGCCCCACAGGCCCCACAGGCCCGCAGGGTGAAAAGGGTGAAATAGGCCCCACAGGCCTCCAAGGCCCGCAGGGTGTACAAGGCCCCGCAGGAATACAAGGCCCCAAAGGCGAGCAGGGTATACAAGGCTTGCAAGGCCCCCGTGGCGAGCAAGGCCCTACCGGCCCGCAAGGCCCGGAGGGCAAGAAAGGCTTGCAGGGCGACGCTGGCCCCGCTGGCCCCCAAGGCCCCGAAGGCGAGAAAGGCGATAAAGGCGACAAGGGAGAAACGGGCCCCAAGGGGGATACGGGAGCCACGGGAGAACGAGGCCCCGCAGGAGCGCACTATACGCCCTCTGTGACCGCTGACGGCGATTTATCGTGGAGTAATAACGGCGGGCTGGATAACCCCGCCACAGTCAATATAAGGGGGCCACAGGGCGCACAGGGAGCCAAAGGCGACACGGGCGAAGGATTTGCCGTGTTAGGCTATTACGCTTCTCTCTCGGCGTTACAAGCCGGAGTATCTAACCCCTCCACTGGTGACGCTTACGGCGTGGGCGCGGGCGAACCGTATGATATATATATCTGGGACGGCGTAAACTCCAAGTGGGTAAACAACGGCCCCTTGCAGGGCGCAAAAGGTGAGCAAGGCCCCACTGGCCCAAAGGGCGACCCCGGCGCAAAAGGCGATACTGGCCCACAAGGCCCGCAGGGCACAGCCGCCGGATTCGGCACACCTACCGCCACAGCGACCACCCTTGACGCGGGAACCCCCGCTACTGTAGAGGTTACAGCTTCCGGCGCAGATACCGCAAAGGTATTCGCCTTTACGTTCGGCGTTCCCAAGGGCGCGAAAGGTGAACAGGGCGCAAAGGGAGAGCAGGGCGCGACTGGCGAGCAAGGCCCTAAAGGCGACCCCGGCGCAAAGGGGGAACAGGGCGCAAAGGGAGACCCCGGCCCTTACTTTACCCCCTCGGTATCCGCAGAGGGCATACTCTCATGGAGCAATAACGGCGGGTTGAACAATCCCGCCGATGTCAACATCAAAGGCCCGCAGGGCGAGCGCGGCCCCACAGGTGAGCAAGGCCCCGCAGGAGAGCAGGGCGAGCAGGGCATACAAGGCTTGCAGGGCATACAAGGCGAGCAAGGCCCCAAGGGCGACCCCGGCACAGCCGCAGGGTTTGGCACACCTACCGCTACGGCAAACACACTCGCTGCCGGAACCGCCGCCACCGTAAAGGTAACGGCAAGCGGCGCGGACACCGCAAAGGTATTTGATTTTGAGTTCGGCATCCCGCAGGGCGAAAAAGGCGCGACAGGCGAAAAAGGCGCGAAGGGCGACCCCGGCGCGAAGGGCGATACGGGCGAGCAAGGCCCGCAGGGTATACAAGGCCCCAAGGGCGCAGACGGCCCCAAGGGCGACACTGGCCCGTATTTTACCCCCGCCGTCTCTGCCGAGGGCATACTCTCATGGAGTAATAACGGCGGGCTGGATAACCCCGCAAGCGTCAGCATCAAAGGCCCGCAGGGGGCAAAGGGCGACACTGGCGCACAGGGCGACACTGGCGCACAGGGCCCCGCTGGCCCTAACGAGATAACCGCCGACACCGCGACCAGCATTAACGGCCTGCTCAAGGGCGCGGGCGGCAAAGTGGCACAGGCCGAGGGCGGTGTAGACTACCTGACCCCGCCTGTTATGGCTTCCTCCCTCCCCGCCAGCGGCGCGGCGCTGACGGCAAACACCATATATAACGTATCCTCTCCTGTGGGTACATACGTGTTTACCCCGCCCGCATCCGGCTGGGCGCACGGCACATTCAGCACAGCGGCCTCGGTCGCGGTGTCGTTTGTGAGCGGGGCGAACTATTTAGGTGAGGCCCCGGCAATAGAGGCAAGCAAGACCTATGAATTTGACGTATACAACGGTGTGTGGGGGGTGCAGGAGGTTGTAAGCGCATGATACCTATGCTACGAAGGAGGCTGATGAGTAATATGGCAAAGGCGAAAAATATAGCAACGGGAACAGTAAATGCGGGCAATTCCCATTATACAACAACATCAATATCTGCTCAAACAGGTTTTAGACCCGACCATGTTGCGGTGTTTATAGCGTCAGAGAGAATGGAATCAGCATTACAATTTCATGTTTTGAGTACATACGATGGTAACGTATTATGTCTTAACGTGGATACATGGTATATGAACGCATCATCCGTTCAGTTCGCTGTGAACGACAGCGGGTTCACGATTGCAAACGTTAAGGTCGACTCGGATGACCAATGCTATTTTGTTGGCACTTACCGCTATGTAGCATGGCAAGAATAAAAAGGAGAATACAATGCTAAACACAAACTATGCCAAGCTGGTGGGCGGGTATCCCGAATATTTACGCCTGCCGGTTGAGTTACAATCGCCGCTTATAATCAACGGTGTGACGCACCCAGCAGGGGCGCACCTCTCCACCAATGACGATGCGGCGATAAAGGAACTGGGCTATAAGCCCGTGACCCGTTCCCCCATGCCCTCAAAGGAGGGCTTTTATTATACCGAGAGCTGGGAGGACAGCGGCGAAGCGATAGTCCAGAGCTGGACGGAGCATGAGGCGCAGGCCACCACACAGGACTATATAGACGCGCTGGCGGAGCTGGGGGTGAATGTGAATGACGCGGAGTGAACTTATGGCGCTGGTAGCCGTGCGTAAAGCGGAAATCGAGGCGCACGAGACCGACCTTGTAGAGGTGCTGACGGCAGCGCGGGCAGGGCTTACCCCCATCCCCACCCAGGGCGCACCGTGGGACGCTGAGACCCGCTACATCGCCGGAGACACAGTTGAAGGCGGGTATGTCGCCCTTAGATACAGCCGGGGCAAAAACCCCACCGACCACCTCGGCACATATTGGGCGGTGCAGACCGTGACCTATCCCGCGTGGGGCGACATCGAGGACGGCACGGTGATTGAGGCAGACACCATAGTTACCTACAACGGCAAAACGTGGCAATGCACCGAGCAGCACATCAAATCCACCGTCTATAAGCCCAAGGCGGGAAGCTCCAAATGGACGGAGGTCGCAAGTTAGCCGCAAGTTATAAGCAAGTTAAAAAAGCAAGGCAACGTCTAACTGTTCGGAAATTCCGAACAATCCCCAGCAAGTTAAATTGGTTCAAAATTTGTACCGATACGGTACTAAAAAATAGAAAGGAAAAATCAAAATGAAAAAACTCACTTGTATCCTCGCGGTTATGCTCATGCTGTGCCTTTGCACCGTAGCATACGCCGCAGACCCCGTAACTCTGGATATAACCGCGCTGGACTATCAGACCGGCAAGGCGGTATCCAAGACCTACGTCAACAACGAGCTGTTTTTGCTCAAGGTTGACCTGGG